>NPIE01001360.1_pt1 | contig 190686 bp, 169 predicted proteins | sample 8637661 | NCBI WGS metagenome assembly NPIE01 (sample SAMN07420842, study PRJNA396082) | bioreactor metagenome | isolation source: sample BA12 brine-fed electro-methanogenic bioreactor BA | place: Japan: Kochi | collected 2016-12-09
AAGATAAAAATAATAAAAATAATAAAAATAATAAAAATAATAAAAATAATAAAAATAATAAAAATAATAAAAATAATAAAAATAATAAAAAATAAATCTCATTTAAAACTATATAAAGTATTTGCTCTACTGATTTCACGTACTCTATATAAAGAGTCCAATCTTATATTTTTAACAAGTTTTAAATATTTTTTAGGTATTTTAAAGAATATTCTAACAGTAGTTGACTTTCCTGGTTTTAAAGCTTTGAGTTTAGCAGATGCAGTATATTTTTTAAGTTTGGAATACACTTTCCCAAAATTTTTAGCTCCTGGTTTTTGATACCAAATTTTGATCTTAGTAGCTTTTGAAGTCTTTGAACCAATATTTATAACTTTAATATCTAAATAATTAATATTTTTTTTCTTATAATTTGTGATTGTATTATAACCAGAAGTAACTTTAGATATACTAAGCTGTGGATTGTTTTCAACATAAACAAGATATATTCTGGTTCCATTTACAACATTTCCTGGTAAATCCATACCATACAAATATCCTTTTGTAAATGTAGCATTGAGATTTACTTTAATCAAATACCATCCAGATTTTTTATATTTATGAGATATCCACTTATTACCAATTTTTTTAGTCCCATCTCCAAAACTTACAGTAGCTTTTTTGATTTTTAAGCCACTAATATTAGTAACAACACCATTAAAAGAGCGTGTTATAGCTTTATAATAAATTTTACTTCCTTTAGCTACCTTAAAGGTATAATTTTCATATTTTTTATATTTAGTTGGAATCTTTTTTTTACTTTCAAGTGAATAGATTTTTGCTTTTGTAGTACTTTTTGCAGACAAATCTGTATATGCATCAGCATCAGAGTTAGATATCTCGATATCCCCATTTCCAATATAAATACCTGCAGAAACAGCCCCCATCGAGCAAAAAATACCAAATACGATTATTAATAAAAATAAAATACAAAATTTTTTATTTATTTTGATTTTACTTGTTTTAATATTTTTTATTTTGATAATACCACATCCTTATTCATTCAAATAAGTTTAATTTTCTTAAGAAATGACCTTAAGAAACAATTTTTATTTGTGATTTTTTAAATCCTTTGAGATTATTCTTATAATTAGATTCTAAAAGCTTTTTATTAAAATTTACATAAACATACTTCTTATATTGACTATTTAAAACTTTTAATATTGTACTTTTTTTAGCTTTATCTGGATATTTAAGTCCATCAAGATTTAGAGTCATACCTGGCTTTATACTAGTATCATAATTTTTTTCCTTTTTAAGATTAACAGTTAATTTTACTGGAGATTTAGGCTTTTTTTGAGACCCAAACCAAAATAAAATGTAAATTTTACCATTAGCTATCTTATTACCATTGTTTTTAATATGAATACTATATCTATTGGTTTTTTTATTAAAAGATAAACCAGTGACAGTTAAATCAGCTTTATATCTAATATAATCAGATTTAAATGAAATTTTATTATTAAAATAATCATATTTACTTGAATAGTTAGAACCAAGCTTACCAACAATGTCATAATCATATTCAGGAACTTTATGATTATAATTAATTACAGCATATTTTTTATATTTTTTATTATTACTATTTAATTTAACAGTTATAGTAGTGTTTTTACCTTTAGCTAAAGCTTTAACTGTAAAATATTTAGAATAATTATGTCCTCCCTTAGTATAATATACTCTAAGCTTAGATTCCTTGGAAGTCACTTCTCCATTGTTTTTTATAGTGATTTTATATTTTGTTGAAGTTATTTTCTTAACATTAGAAACTAAAAGGTCTGCTCTTGGTTTAACATATATATTAATTTCTTTTGAAATTGATTTTATTACAGTAATATTTCCAGAATGATAACCATTATAACTTACTGTTGTTTTTGCCCAGCCAGTTTTTGCAGGATTAAAATAATAAATAGCATAGCCATTTGCATCTGTAGAAGACATGGTCCCAGTAGTTCCTGTTAACCATATCATAAGATACGCTCCACTAATTGGATGCCAAGTCCATACAGGATCTTCATCAATTTTTTTTGTAGGATAATATTCAAGTAATCTAACTTTAACTGTAGATTTACCATATAAATTAATAGGGTTATTTTTCGAAATGACCTCTATTTTAGGAGTATAATTATTAATAAGAATAATAGAACCATTAACAGAGTTTGCAGTATAATTTATTCCATTAATAAAAGCATCAAAACTCATTACATTAATAGGATAAACAGCAGGTTTATTCCACCACTGATAATATTTACCATCGCCATGATTATGATTTAATATAGCTTCACCAGAGGAGTTTGTCTTTACAATTGAAAAACCAGTAGCACCATTAATACTAATAGTAATAGAAACTCCTTCAATAGGATCACCCTTTTCATCAGTTACTTTAACATGTACTTCACTAATATCTCCATTTTTAGCAGGAGGAACTGAATAAATCTTAATAGTAATCTTTTCATTCTTAACTTTAAGTTGATTAAGTATTAATGACAGATTCAAATCATTAGTGCTATTAGCTATAACATTAACAATTTTAGTAACACTTATTTTAACATCCCAATAACCAGAATTAAGACCAGTAATGAACCAAAATTTACTAAAATCATCATAAATAGCTTCACAAAAAGAATTATTTAGATAAAAGATAACATCAGAAGCAATAGGATTACCAAAACCATTAGTAATGTTAAAAACCAAAGTATCATTTCCTTCTAAAATATTGACGGTAGAATTAATAGTTATTGTAACATTACGATCACCAATAGGAACATCAGTTAGATTATATAAAGTACTTGAATTAGTATTCTGACAATCATCAACTGACTGATCACCAGAAGTAATGTTAACATCAAAATAATCTGCACCAATATCATCACTTAAAGTAATATTAGCTGTAATATTACCACCATCATTGCCATTATTATCACTAACATTATCAGAATAATCAGTAGCTGAAACATTATTTAAGCATACAAATAATAAAAATATTATAAAAATGCCAATAATTAATTTATTTGTTTTATTCATACTATAATCCATAATAAATACCATTATTTTATTAATTCAATTAATTATTTACCTTAAACTATCTTAAACTCAATTTAAATTACTTATTTTTTAATAATTCAAATTTTTATATGATCTTTTAAAATTTTAATTTTACAATATTTAAATCGAATAAATATAAATATATCACTTATAAACAGCTAAACACCAAAACAAAATGGAAATAAATGATTTTGAATAACTAATATAATCCAAAAAAAATAATAAATCCAGAAAAAGAATAATTAAAAATAAATCTTAACAATAAGGTGTTTACAAAGTGAACATTTACTATCTTATAATAAGATGAACATAGTATATAAACTTAACCATAAAATTAAATTGAAAATCTAATAGAAAAATTAAATAAGAAATTAAATTGAAAATTAAATAATAAAAATAATTAAATAAATTAAATAAATTAAAAATTAAATTTCATTTAAGTTTTATTAAAATAAAAATTAATAATTAAATCTATTAAATTAATATATTATTTAATATTAAATAATTTATTGGTTTTAATCATGAATAAAACAGCTATAATATTTTAATTTATTTTTATACTATCTTAAAATTTTTAAATTAAAAAATACTCAATAATGATGCTTATTGAATAGATAAAAAAATCCAAAAAATATTTAAATGTGTTATGTTTATAATTAAATATAATAAGTTTACTTGTAATATTATTTTAAATATTACAGATTAATAGGGTTCGTTTTATGATAGAAAAGAAAAAATTATTATTAGTATTTTGTTTATTAATAGCATTTAGCTTAGCAATAAGCCATGTATCAGCAGAAAAAATTGAAGATAATCCTGCAAAGTACTTTAACAAAATAAAAGCTAAAAATAAGAAAACAACTTATTTTTCTTATAAACCTTTTAAAAAAACTAGTGTTTCTATTGGACAAGAATATACATTAAACACCTCTTCCAATGTTAATTACTATTATAATAAAAATAGTAAATTTAAAAAAGTTTTACCCTTCTATTATACATACACCTCACAAATAAAATACAAAGTAAGGAAAACAGAGAAAACCAAAATCTACAATAAAGGAAAATACAAATTAACTATTAAAACATTGAAAAACTCTAAAGGTAAATTCAGATACTTAATACTGGCAAAGAAAAAGACAAAAAACCATTACACAACAATTACAAATCCTTATTTTACTAATTCAAGAAATATAAACTGGAAAAATTCGGATATACAAAACATTGCAAAACAAATAAAAGCAAATGTTACTAGGTACAATTATACAAATAAAGACTTATATAATACCGAACTTGCAAATTCAGTAGTTAGATACTTATGGATTAATATAAAGTATGACTATAGCTATTCTAAAGATCAATCCGCTTTAACTACGCTTAAGAGAAAGAGTGGAACTTGTTTAGGAAAATCTATGTTAGCAGGAGCTTTACTGCGAGCAGTAGGAATTCCAACATATTTTGAAGGTAGCTTCCCAAAATCAGGGGCAGGACATATATGGCCAGTTTCTTATATTTTCTATAATACAAAATATCAATGGATATGTGCTGAAACAACAAGAGATTATTCAAATAACACTCACAATAATTATTTCGAAATTATAGGAAATCCACAAAAAGAAAGAGAACTATATGAAAAAAGTATAACAACTTTAAATAATCAAATAAAAAATTATGAGATATATTACTATTATAATGATAATAAAGAAAAAATAGAAAAAAATAAGCTGGAAATAACTTATTTAACTTCCTTAATAAATTATAATAATAACTCAGTGCAAAAATATTATTATGCAGTTACTAAAGAATTTTCATCTGATTGTTTGATTTTGATTAATATTTTTAATTGGATTTACTTAAAAACTTATTTTGAATTAAAATATCCATTTCAAAAAAATGCTATCGATTGGTGGATTATTAATGAAAGTGGAAAATATAATTTTTTCAAAGAATACACATTATAAAAATATATATAATATGTAAATAAATTAAAAAATCAAATAAGGTTGTTAGCTATAATATGATAATATATAATATGCTAATAATTAGGTAGAACATTACTAATGAATAAACAATAAAATATTCTATTTTACATTGAATTGAATATAATTAAATAATTAATACTAGAACTTAACACTAATTTTATTTCAACATTAAGTTTCATTTTCAAAATTAATTTTATAAATTAATTTTATATTAATATTAATTTATGCTAATACTAATTTTACAGCTACTATAATTATTCAAAAATAGCTATTTAAAAAAGAATCTCATAAATTATATTCTTAAAATAATTCTTAATATTATATTAACAAGAAATATATCATAATATTTAAATTAAAAAAAAGAGATAGTATAAACAATTAATATTAAGATAATCAAAATTTATATTAGTTATTAATAAAAAATATATTATTTAATTAATGTTACAAGAAAGAATGATACTATGAAAGTTGTAGCATGTGAAAACTGTGGAGCTAAATATCAAATCGACGATAATGAACAAGTCGATGATTATGAATGTTCTGTATGTGCAGGAAACTTAAACTCAGTTGAGGAATATCCTTCAAAACACTCCTTGAAAAAGCAAAATCATAGCAATCTTTATAGAGATGATTTTGATTCTAAAATTGTATATTGTAAAGATTGTGGTTTAAAATATACTCTTAAAAGTAATGAAAATCTTAAAGATTATGAATGTTCTAGTTGTTATGGAGATTTAAGATATATTGATGAAAAACTCAATGAAACTATTGATGAACCCCCCAATAATCTTGATAAATTAGAAGAAAGTAAAAACCATAGAAAAGAACAGATTGATGAAGAAAAATATAGAGATGATCTTGAAGATGTTATTTATGTTGAAAAGCCATTTTATGGTTCAAACACTTTAAATAATAAAAATGAAATTGAAGATTCTAATGAATATCAATTTAATAGTCAAGAAAGCTATAAAAAAGATACTGCCTATAAAAATAATGGCACATATAAAGATAATGGCCTGAATAATAATAAATATAAAAATGGGGCATATAAAAAAGATATAGATGATATAAATAATTCTAATATTGTTTCTAATCCTAAACATAATAACGCTCCTAATTTTGATTCAAATATTATTTATCCAATGACTGAAACTAACCTTAGAAAGTTAGAAAAAAAATTGAGAAATGAAATTAAAAAAGATTTCTCAGAAAGTATATCTAAAAGCTATGGAAAAACACTTGAAAGAAACATAGACATTAATCAATCTTTATATAATGAAAATAAAAATAATGTGTCTATTAATACATATAACTATAAAAATGAAAATAAAACTATTGATGATAACACAAAAGATAATTTAGAAGAAAAGAAAAGTAAAGAATCTGAAGAATCTATATTTGATAAAATTTCAAAAAGAAATACAGAAGAAGAAAAAAAGAAAGGAAGTATTACAGATAAAACACCTAATCAAAAACAAGAATTAATTCCTCACCCAAATACAAAAAACACCTCTTATCATGATGTTTATATTATAGCAGGACTAATTATAGCTTTAATAGGTCTTTTAGACGTTTTATTATCTAAAAGGATTTATAGTGTTATATTTATAGTTATAGGAATTATTATATTTATCATTGGACTAATCAAAAATAATAATTATGTTTCTACAGAAAAAAGAGGTAGATTAATCAGAGAAAAGCTTTTAACACTCCCAGACAACTTTTATGTTCTTTATTATGTGAGAGTTCCAGATTCAAATGAAGGTATAAATCATGTTGTTGTTGGATCTTCAGGAATATTTTCAATTGTAAGTCAAAGTTATAATGAAAAAGAAGATAAAAATAAAACCAAAACTGAAAATGAAAATAAAAACTTAGTAAATAAATCAAATTTAGATGATTTAACTCTTTTAGACGAATCAGAAAATATTGATGTAACTAATAATATAAATAGTAATACAAATAATAAAAGTATGAATAAAAGTAATAATAAAATTAATAATAAAAGTAATAATAAAAATAGAGATAATAAAAATAAAAACAACAAAAATGTGGAATATGATAAATATAATAACAATGAAAACAATAATACAATAAAAAATGTTACAGAAAGTAATATTAAAGAAAATAATCAAAAAAGACCAAATAAATTTAAATTCAAAGAAGCTGAAAATAAATTCCCACACAATAACAAAATAAAACAAAAATCAATCCATTTAAGCGAAGAATTAATCGATTTTTTAAATGAAAGTGGATTTCAAAACTTCTATGTTGAACCGTTAGTAGGTTTTGTAAACAATGAAGTTGCAGTTATAAATATGCCTTTAACTGATGAAGATCTATTTATTGATGAATTATTACAAAAGATAGTTCATGGGAAAAGACAGTTGGATGATAAAACTACTCATAGAGTTGCTGTTTTATTATCACAGTATGCTACAGAATGTTCTTCTTAATTAGATAAAAAAAGATAAAAAACTAGAAAAAGATAAAAACTAGAAAAAAATAAGAAATTAAAAAAATAAGAAATTAATTTCAAATCCAGCAACAGCTTAAAAAATCAATAGATTATTAATTTAAGGTCATTTTATGAGTATAATAACAATTTTCTATAAATATTATCAAAATTTCAAAAAGAAAAAATATTCTAATAAGGTTAAAAAAGTAGCTAATGTTGTGGGAAATGATTTGAAAGTTAATGGCCCAAGTTATGTTACTCCAAAGACAGAATTAGGAAACAATGTTAATTTTAATGGAATTAAAATACAAGGTCATGGTAAAGTTATTATAGGGGACAATTTTCACTCTGGAATTGAGTGTATGCTAATAACTGACATTCATAATTATGATAATGGCAAATCAATACCATATGATGAAACAGTTATATCAAAAGATATCATAATAAAAGATAATGTATGGATTGGAAATAAGGTTACTATATTAGCTGGAGTTACCATTGGAGAAGGAGCTATTATTCAGGCAGGAAGTGTTGTTGTTAAAAATATACCCAAATATGGAATTGCAGGAGGTCATCCAGCTAAAGTCTTTAAATATAGAGATAAAGAACACTATGAACAGTTAAAAAAAGAAAAAAGATTCCATTAAAAAAATACTAGAAATTTAAATAAAAATAAATAAAAATAATATTATGAAAATTTAATCAAAAAAGAAAAAATATAAACAGAGTTATTCTATATAAATAGTTGGATCATCAATTTCAGCTTCTATAAAAGCCCTTTTACGACGAACACAAGATTCACAAACACCACAATGATTATTTTCTCCAGTATAACAAGAATAGCTAATATCCATAGGAGCATCGACATTTTTTCCAAGCTTAACAATTTCAATTTTATCTAAATCAATTAAAGGAGCTTTTATTTCAATTTTATTAGAAGAAATAGTCCCTATATTTATAAGCTCATTAAAGCTATTTAAAAACTCTTTTGAATTATCTGGAAATGTAGCTGCTTCTTCTTTGTCCCAACCAACAATTATTATATCTGCACTTTCACTTTCAGCAAAGGAAGTAGCTATAGCTGTAAAAACAACATTTCTACCTGGAACCCAAACTTTATTAGCTGTTTTTTTACTAACATCAATATTATCAATATCATCGAAAGTTACCTCAGGAATATCATTATCATTAGTCAATGCAGAGTTTCCAAGATTAGCTAACCATCGAATATCGATTATTGTATGTCTCATACCTAATTTTTTACATATTTTCTTTGAAGCATTAATTTCCTGATCTAAACTTTTTTGGCCATAGTTAAAAGTTATTGCATGAATATCATAATCTTTTGAAAAGAAACTTGTTGCAACAGTTGAATCTAATCCTCCTGAAAGAACAGAGATTGCTTTTTTATTATTACTATTTTTAAACTTCATTTTTCCCAACAACTGATAATTCAATAAAAGCTTTTTTAAAACAATATATTATTTATTCTTTTATTGATACAATTTATCATTTTATTACTAAAAATAATTACTAAACTAATATAATTACTAAACTAAATATAATTATATATATTAAACTAATAATTATTATTAAATATAATTTTTTAAATATTATTTTTATAGATTTTATTAACTTTATAAATTTTATTAGTTTTATAAATTTTAAATAATGTTCTATTAATTTTAATTATATAATAAAAAAAGGAATTATATAATAAAAACTAAAAAATATGTAATAAAGAGTAGGAAGTTATATAATGGATGAAATATTCAAAAGAAGAAGTATCAGGAAATATCGTGAAGGCGAAATCGAGGATGAAAAGATAGATAAATTGTTAAAAGCTGCAATGCAAGCACCAGGATCTAGAATGGGTAAAGAACCTTGGGAATTTATAGTTATTAAAAATAAAGAAGCTATAAACAAATTGAGTGAAATGGATCATAATGCAAAGGTTTTAAAAGGAGCTAACTTAGCAATTGTACTTATAGCAAATATGGAAAATTCTCATTTCAAACATGTATGGCAGCAAGATATGGCAGCTGCAGCTACAACTTTACTATTGGAAGCAAGTTATTTAGATTTAGGTGCTGTGTGGGTAAACATTGCACCTAAAGAGGAAAGAATGAATTATATATCTAATTTATTCAACCTTAGTGAAAATTTAAGACCATTCAACATAATAAGTATTGGATATCCTGCAGAAGGTGAAGAAAATAAATTTATCGATAAATATCATGAAGATAGAGTTCATTATGAGAAATACTAAAATAAAATTATAAAATTAAACTAAAATATAAAAACTAAAGTATAGAATACTAAATTAAAATGCTGAATTAAAGTATTAAACTAAAGTATTAAAGTAAAGGTACTAAATTTAAGTAATAAATTAAGATACTAAATCAAGACTTATTATCCTTTTATTTTTTTCATTATTAATTGTATTACTATTGGTAAACCAGAGATAACAACAATAGCTATTACTAACAATGAAAAATTATCTTTCACTATAGGCAAATTACCAAAAAAGTATCCTATTAAAGTGAAAATTAGTACCCATGCTACACCACCAATTATATTATATGATAAAAATTTTTTGTATGGCATTAATCCAATTCCAGCTACAAATGGGGCAAAAGCTCGTATAATCGGTATGAAACGTGCTAATATAATTGTTTTTCCACCATATTCCTCATAAAAATCATGAGCTTCAATTAAATGATTTTTATTGAAAAGTTTAGAGCCTTCTTTATTGAATATTTTAGGACCTATATACTTTCCAATCTGATAATTAACAGTATCTCCCAAAATAGCTGCTAGTGATAATATAATTATTGAAACTATTAAATTCAGTGCCCCTCCTGCAGATAATGCACCTATTATGAATAATAACGAGTCTCCTGGCAAAAATGAAACAATTATTATCCCAGTTTCGCAAAAAACAACTAAAAATAATATTAAATATGTTAATGAACCAAATAAACTTATTACATATCCTAAGTAAATATCTAAGTTTAAAATAATGTCTATAATTTGATTTGTAAAGTCCATATTTTACCTATTATAATAAAATCCTATATAAAATTATGTATAATCACCCACATATTTATTAAACTAAATCAATAATTTTTTATTTTAATTTAAATATTCAAATTAAAAACATATATAACCTACTATAACTTCTAAAATAACCTTTAAACTCATTGTTCAATTTCATTTAAATTAAACCAGTTTTTCATAAGCTCCCAATTAAATAATGCGACTCCATCAGCACCCCCCTCTAATGCAGCTTTAGAATTTTCTTTTATTGTATCAACAGGTAGAGAAGTTTCATTATCGTCACTAACATAGACTTGAATTCCCATAGTTACTTTAGACCACCAAGCTAAACTTTTAAAATAGGATGCTGTTTCTTTAATCCAAGTAGAATTCTGATTATAATTACCAGAATAAGCCATAGGAATTATCACATCAACATACTGAGATAATGTTCTAACATCTTGACCATAATATCTTTCATCTTCTCTTTCAGGCATTACTGTTGCAGACAATGTTACATCCTTATTTTTAAGACTATCACTAACCATTGAAACAAACTTTGAAACAGCATTAGTAGAAGTAATTCCATTAGGATAATTATATTCATAAGCATTACCAGGATAACGAATATAATCTAATTGAATACCACTAATTCCAGGAATCTGAGCAAATTTATTTATCTGATCTATTTTAGCATTAAAATAATCATAATTAAAATCTTTTTTATTAGTATCGATAGGATTTACCCAAGTTCCATTATAAAAACACTGCACCCAAATATGAACTTTAATACCATTTGCATTAGCTTTTTTTGCCCATGAGCTGACATTTTTTTCTCCGAATATATCAACAGCACTAGAATGAATGAAAATATTTTGAACACCGTTTTTAGATAAATTATCTAAATCAACATCATTCATATTTTTTCCTTGAACCCAAACAGCATTATTAACACTATCTTTCAAAGCTACTGTTACAAAGCTACTTAATAAAAGAGCAGATATAAATATAATAAGTATTAATCCAATATGTCTTTTTTTAATGTTTTTAATATTAATTTTTTTCATTAAAGCTACCTAATTTAATTTATAATTCTATTGATTATAATTCTTCTAATAAATATTTATCTTAAAACTATAATAATTTATTGAAAAATCAATTAATAAAAAAATATTAAAAATAAAAAATAGCTAAAAATAATTAATAAAAAATAATTAAAAATAAAAAATAGCTAAAAATAAAAATAATTAATAAAAAAATAAATAATATTAATAAAAAATAACTCTACAATAAAAAAATTAAATTTAAAGCCTATATGTACAATCTATTATTGTTTTAAATAAGTTATTAGAAGAAATATCATAATTCTGATTATAATAATCATCATTTTCTTTATCAACAACAAGAAAAGACAATGCATTATTAATAATATCTTCAACATTAGTATATTTAAACATTAAACCCCTATTAATATAATATTGATCAACGGCCAAAGTTTCTCCAGGATAACAAGAAATCACAGGCGTTTTTAAAACTGCCGACTCCCTATTTATAGTACCTCCTGCACCAATAACTAGATCACATTGTTTAATTACACTAGATAAATCAATGGGAGGTTCAAGTATGTTGACATTTTTAATTCCTTCAAAAATATCAGCTTGCTGTTTAAAACGAGGCAAAACAAGAATGTTAGCATAGTCCTTTAAAACATCAATTATTGGAGAAAGAACTGATTTTTCAGAATCAACATCAAGATATGAAGCAAGTGAAGGTTCAGGTCTCATTAATATAGTTTTATTTAAATCAAGTTTAATATTTAAATCTTCAAAGATTTTTTCATTATATTCAAAATTTTTAAAGTGAAGCAGCTCACTAGTACCATCATAGCTTATTATTTTGTTTGGATCTACACCATACCTCATTAACTTCCTTATATCAATAACATTTGGGGCAATAATCCTATCACATAATGGCAATGTCATTTTATTTACTGCTTCTGCATATTCATTATCTATAATATATACATTAGGTATATTAAGACCAAAAGATACACGTGGTAACTCTACTGAATGTTTAGCTAAACAAACATCGATTTTTTCAGGAGCTATTATATCTACAAGCTCATTAACTCTATTTGTACTTTCTTTTAATTTTTTATATAGACCTAATCCTCCATGTTTACCAACAGAAATGAAATCAATATCATGAGTTTCCATTAATCTATGTATATCTCCAAAATCACGAGTAGTTACTATTACATCTTCACCTTGATCTTCAAAATATTTAATTATATCTTTAAAAAACATTACATGAGGAGCATTAGTTATATCTATCCAAATTTTCATGAAAAAACACTCCACTAATTATGTTCCATATTCAGAAATTAGATTTATTAGTTCAACACCATTTATTAGTCGAATATTCTTAATTTCATTGTATTTTTTGTTTTCAAAGTCTGAAGTTGTGATAAAAACCCCGTTTTCTGCATTACAATCATTTAATTTTTTCATGAAATCTTCAACCTCAATTTTAGAGATTATATCTCTGGACTGCCTAGCTTGCAAGTAAATTTTTCTAAACCCTAAAATATCTTCATTTATAACTCCTTCAACAATAATTTTATTATTATCTATTATTTTTAAATTTGTTTGAGTTTGTTTTCTTCCACCACCATAGCCCATTGATACTAATAAATCAGTAATTAATTTTAAAAAATTATCTAAAGGATAATCCACTATATCATTAACCATCACTACATTCTCCAACCTTAATTTTTTTATTATAAATAATATTAGCCATATAAAGTAAAAATCCCAGTAAAAAGTAGCAGAGAACATTAATTTCCATCAAACCAGTTTCGATACATATAATAGCATAGGTTAGAAGTAAACTATAAACAAAAATATAAGAAAAATCTTTTGATATTCTCATTATCTTATATCCTAACCCTAATATAAATCCAATAAGACACATACCGAGAACCACACCTAACCTTCCAAAATCAAGTAACATAGGACCAATAATAGTAGGAGTGATTGATACAGTACCTCTCCAAGCTATTAATTTACCAATAATCATCCTTGTACTAAGACCACTACTTCCGGGAATTGCACTAAGTATTAACTTACCATGAGTAATGCCAAAATTTCCTGAAACACTATCTATAAGATTTAAAACATTCATTGTGAAATTAACTCTAGATCTAAGAGATTCAAAAAGCCCTAAATTATTTGCAGAATTTTCTTCAATAGCTCTGAGATATCCAAAACCTGAAAGAAAGAAAAATCCAACAATTAAAACAATTATAACTTCCCAAATAGAAATTATTCTTCCATAGTACCCCATAATAAGCATCATGAGCATGACAGCACACAAATGTGTTCTATATCCTAGAGCAATAGAAAAAATGAAGCAATAAAAGATAAAACAAGAAATCTAAATCTTACTTGAGAAAAAGTTAGTTTATTATCTTTAAAACGCTGCAAATAAGAACTAGCAACAAGACCTACACCAGGAATCAACAAACTAATAGGCATAGTAAAAATAGGTATCAATTTATATCGCAAAGAAGGATTAAAAATAGGTAATCCTCCCATTGTAATAGTACAAATGAAAAAAGATAAGACACCACTAAGTATACAGACAAAACCAATTGAATAAAAATCATTATAATCAATCTTAATAAACTGATTTTGATTTTTACCTTTAAAAAAACACATTGGTAAAAATAAAACACCACCAATGAAACTAATAAAGGCTAAAAATAATGTAAATTTCAACTCAAAAGATAAATCAATTGTAGAAATCATTAAGAAAATTGAAAAAATAATTAAAAAGCAAAAAGGATGAAATAAATGATTATTTAATATCTTACTTCTTCTTAAAAAACTAATAAAGTCATTACTTGGATAAATGTTCTTAAAATAACTATTAAGAAAGCTTTTTTCAACAGATAACATAATTTTAAAAATTAAAACAAATAATTTAGAATTTTTAAAAGTTTTTTCAATGAAAAATGATACTTTAATTCCTAAAGAATAAAAAAAGCTCATAAAGTTCACTCCAAGATGAATTATAATTTTATGTTTCTAAAAAGTTTGTTTCTAAAAAATCTGTTTTAAAGAGTCTGTTTCTAAAAAGTTTTATTATGTAACTCTATTTACACTTAAAACATCATAACTATTTTCAATTGCATTTATTTGCTCTTGATTTGCATTATATATCCTAATATTAATTGTATCAGATTCAACATTTATATTTCCAAGAATCTTTGATGCTAATCTAATATCAGAATCATCTGCCATTACAAGAGCTAATTGAAGATAAGAGTTTTTAAAAGTAGGCCGAATAGACTCTTTTTTTAAATCATCATACATAATATTTGATAAGTTTTGAAACACATTATTATTCACATTATTAACACTAATTCTTGTTGAAATTGTGTAATTAGTCCCATTAGGAATTCCAGATACTAAATTTTTTAATGTTGATACACTTTGATGCTTGATTTTAATATCAACAACATTTTTATATTTATCACCAGTACTTTTTAATGTTATTTCTTTAATATAGATATCAGCATTATCTGCATCGTATGCTGCCATTATAGGCTTATTTGAATTGTTTGAAAGGATTTCAACTTTTGTATTTCCCCCTTTATAAACATCAACCCAAATAACTGTTCCATTTGCACTAATATCTTTACCTTCCTGATTATAACCTTTGATTTCAGCTTTAACTATTTCACCTTTGTGATATAATGTCGAATACTTATCAGGAAGATCCTTTATGGTCTGAGAATCAAAAATATAAGTCTCAACATCACCAGCATCATTACTAACAATTGTATAAACCGAGAATAATAAAGTTCCTATAATAAAAATTAAAATCACGATATCAATTATCGTAAACTGAGATATAATCGAACTTAACTTTTTCATAGTACTCAAACACCATTTTTTAAAGAATATAATCAAAATTTTAAAATTTATTCTTAAGATTTTATAGTCTAAATTAAAAAATTATAATCCAAAAGAGCTATTTCAATCTAAAATTTTCAATATAAAAATCAGAGCATATAGATTAAGATTTTTAAAATGAGAATAAAATACGATTTTAAAATACAAAATATACTTTAAATAATTATAGTGCAAACTTAAGGCAAATATATAAATAGTAAGTTATAAATAGTAAGTATTTATTTTTAAATTTTATAATATATATATGAATATTAAAAATATATTATATAATAGTTAACATCTTATTATAAAATTTATTATGTATAAAATAATAAAATTTATATATATGTTAATACTAATTATCTTATATTACTAAATATTTATATCTCTGATAATATTCACCATTAAGTGGTGTGTAAATAATAATATATAAAATTTACTAAATTATCAAAAAAATAATGAAAAATATAAAGTCTTTTAATGTTCCTAGCTTTAGAATAACCTTTAAAAACTTTACAAGGCGTATTGTTTTTTAGTATTAAGAACAAAAATTTAAAATATTGATGTTTCTAAATATTTTAATTAAATAAACTTAAAAACACTGAAATAAAGTTATAATATATATAAACACTGATAAAGGAAATAATATTTATCAAAAATTTTTAAAATAGAGAATAATCAAATATATAATCAAAATAATAAGTATAATGTATATAATATTTAAAAAATAGCGAACAAAAAGACATTATCTACATCAAAGATATTAAATCCAAAATAATAACAAAATAATATTAATTATTTCTTAATCATGGAAATATAGAAAAATTTTTAATTTTTTGGTTAAAAATTTAAATACACTAAAATAAATCTTAGATTTCAATTTTTAAAGACTTATAATTTTTAAAGACTTATAAAAATATAATAATATCCTATAAAAACAGAAATGAAAATATCTGAAACATATGAAAACATATTTATAATTAAATTGTTAATAATCATGAAAATTAAGATATTCATGATCTTCATCAGTTAAAAAATCTATTTTATAAGGATATTTATACTTGATATTTTGATAATAGAACTTATTAGAAAAATTTGACTCTTTAAAACCTTGAAATATCTCATTAGGGACATTTTGATGTGCATATTTAGTACCATGTCCATTTCTAAAAATGACAAATAATGTTTTAGAAATACTATCATAATAAACTCTTTGAAAAGCAATATTATTAGAAAAATCCATAATAAACATCTCATTATCACTAAAAATACACCATTATTATAAATAATACCTATTACTCATAAAAAATACTTTAGTATCAATAAGGATGATTCCTTATTTATAAAAAATAATTTATTATCTTTAAAAAATACTTTATTATCATAATAAATACTTCAATATAATGATGTATTTTATCTTAAATTAGATATATACTGATTAATTTCAAAATTAGCTAGATTTAAAACTTCATTCAAAGGAATGTTTCTTTTAATAGCAATTTTTCTTATATCTTCATATTCAGGTCTTGAAGATATAATTTCTCCATCAATATAACCTATTTTAAATTTAATAGATTCAATTTCACCTTCAATATTTATATCTAGAGATATAAACTCCCTATTAGCTATTCCCCTATGAAAATTTTGAGAAACTCTTATTCCCAATGTACCAGTTTCTTTAAATATAATAGAAACTAATCTATCAGTATCTTCTTTTCTTGAAATTACCTTAATGATATTTCCTGGTCGATTTTTCTTCATTATAACAGGTATAACCAAAACATCACGAGCACCCTCTTTCATTAATTTATCAAAAAGATAACCTATGCTTTCACCAGATAAATGATCCACATTAGTTTCTATAACATCAATATCTTGAGATTTTATATTTGATTTAGCTCTAATAATCCTTAAAACATTAGGAAAATCAAAATCTTTTTTTCCAGCTCCATAAGCAATTTTATCAACTTTTACAAAAGGTTGAAAATCCATAAATTCATCACAAAGCTCAGCATATAATGCAACCCCTGTTGGAGTAGCTATTTCAGTATTAACTGGCCCTCCAAATGAAGAAATATTTCTCTCACTAATAATTTCAAGAGTAACTGGTGCTGGAACAGGAATCATACCATGAACTGATTTAACTGAACCCCCACCAACAGCAATTGGCAATCCAATAACCTTTTCTTTTTTATTGTTGAATCCAAGTTTACAAAAACCAAAAACAGAACCAAAAATGTCAGCAACTGCATCAGCAGCACCAACTTCATGAAAATTAACATCTTCCAAAGATTTTCCATGAATTTTTGCCTCAGATAAAGCGATCCTTTTAAAAACTTTTCTTGAAATATTGAAAATATCTTTTATCAGCTCCTTTCCAAAAATACTATTCTTTTTTTGAAGTTCAATCTCTTCAATATGGTTTATTTTAGATAAAAGCTCTTTATAAGAAATAGAATGATTATTATGATTATTATTATCAATAGTTTCAACTTCTAAAAAAATAGATTCGATTCCTGCTTTATTAACATTATTTACCTTAACATTAACTCCACCAAAATCATTAGCCATATATTCCATAACTAGCTTCATTTCTTGGGGATTACAACCTAAATCAATGAATGCTCCTCCAATCATATTCCCAGCTATTCCTGCATTTTGAGGATCTATTATTAGTACCATGATCTCCCTTTCCAAAAAATATCATAAATAATTTAGACATTAATTTTATTTATTATAATAAACAAAATTTTTAAAACTTTAAATTAAATATGTTAAACAATATAAATAATATTATTGAAATATTTTAATATAATTGAAATAATTTAATATAAAATAATGGAATCTTATAATAAATAAAAATATAATATAAAAATATAATAATTAAAAATTTAATAAATGAGAATTTAATAAATAAAATTTTAATAGATAAAAATTTATTAATAAATGAGAATTTAAAACATGATTAATACTTATATTATCTAAAACATGATTAATTTTTATAATATTATAACAATAAGTGAAATTAGAATTTATAAAGACATATATAAGATTATCTAAAGAATAAATTAATAAATTTCTGAATTTAACAGATTTATAGCCCTATGAGTGATTATCATGAAAAATAGAAAAAACAAATTTAAGACTAAAAAAAGAACTAAGAAAATCTTTGATAATATAAAACTCCATAGTGACTATGATTATTTTTATATGGAAAATCCAAATTATTTTCTAACATTTTGTGATGGTTTCGATGTTGAAAACCAAATAAATAATGGAATTGATATTGTAGAAAATATAATCATATTATCAACTAATTATAATGTAGAAAACAATTTTAAAACATCTCTTAAACATTTTGAAAAAGAAAAAAAGATTAAAAGTAATTTTAATAGTTATAATGAGTATAATAGCTATATTGCTCAACAATTTCCTGTTAATCAATCAAACCTTAAAAATATTAATATTGAAAATGAAAATAATAAAAATTCTGAAATTAACTCTAACAACAATATAAATTATTTTTTAGAAAATTCAGATAGTTTAACAATTATAAATTTTATGAATAACAATCTTAATCTTATAAAGTTAACTGATTATCTAAAAATAGCTAAAGTTAAAAGAGATTCAAATTCTCTTGAATTAAATTTAAACCAGATAATATATATAGATGAAATTTTAACTATGAGGGAACTTATAAGATTATATAAAATAGCAATTGAAACAAAGATTAAATATTTTGACTATTTAAGGCTACCAGAACATATACATGATGCTTTAAATAATAATGAATCTATAATTTTAGCTTGTAAATCACCAAGTGGATTTGATGAAGGAAAAGAACAAAATTTAATGGAATTAATTAATATACATAGTAATAAAAATATAGAAACTATTGAAAAAGAAGTAGTAAGAACAATGGTTAAAAGTTGCAGTAAATCATTAGACAAGATGGAACTATCTTTTGGAATACTTGATTATGTATTAGCTGAAGGAATTACTATTGATTTACTTGTAGATGCTGGAATGGAGCTATGTGTTGGTATTGATGAAACTCCAGAAAAAATAAAAGAATTAAGGCTGAGATTAAAAAATCAAATATTAAAAGCACTCGAAGATATAAATGTTATTGCTCTTTTAATGTCAGCTATCAGATGTGAAGAAGATTTTAAGGCCAATAGAGTTAGAGAAGTCGATGTTAGTGATGATCCTGCTTATTTATATAGTGATGAAGTTTTAGGAATAGCTATATCTAATCAAATAGCTGGAACAAAAGCTACATTTAACTTCAAACGTTATGATGAAAAAAAACCTGGAATATTATCTAAATTAGGTCCAATGGTAGATGATATATTTGCTGGGCTTATAGCAGGTTGTATGTCTAAAATGTTTGAAGAAGAATATTAAACTAAAAAACTAAAAATTTTAAAAAAGAAAATCTAAAAAGAAAAGTTAAAAAATAATATTATATAAAAAATAAACAAATATATTAAAAATATTATTAAAAGTATTATTAAAATTATTATTGGAAGTATTATTGAAAATATTACTAAAATTATTACTAAGACTATTACTAATATTATTATTAAAATTACTAATAAGATATTACTAAAATACTACTAAAAAATCTATTAAAAAATCTATTAAAAAGTTAAGAGATTTATTAAAAGATTTATTAAAAAGTTTAAAAAGGAATTTAAATGACAGAGAAAGACAAACAAAAAGATGATTATTTCAGTAGTGAAAAATCATCAAAAATAAGATCCATAGCAGGTCTTTTAACATTTTCAACAATTTTACCAATAAATATATACACAAGTATTGAAGAGATGGCTAAAATGACTTGGTTTTGGCCAATGATAAGTACTTTAGTTGGTTTTTTCGCTTTAATAATTGGACTATTTTTAAATATACTGAATTTCCCTATTTTCGTTATTTCTGTCATCATTTATAGTTTTTTAATATGGTTTAATGGTTTTCATCACCTTGATGGACTTATAGATATTGGAGATGCTTTAATGGTGCATGGTACTCCTGAAAAAAAAATATCTGTAATGAGAGATTCTATGATTGGAACTGGAGGGATAGCTTTATTTTTCATTGTTGGGATTTTAACAATTGCTTTTTTAAATTCTATACTTTTAATAGGTTTTATATCATCAATCTTAATATGTGAAATGTCAGCGAAAGTTGGTTTAGTTAGCTGTGCAATTTCTTCAAAGCCAGGAAATGATGGAACTGGAAGGTACTTTATAAAATCAATGACAATACCAAAATTTATAGCTACACTAATTATAACATTAGCTATCGGTTATTTCTTTGGAGGAATTATAGGGGCATTTGGAGTTGTTGGAGGAGCATTTGGAGGAGCATTAATTAGTTTAATTGGAAAGAAAAACTTCAAAATAGCTACTGGTGATGTTTTAGGTGCCTCAAATGAGATTGGTAGATTATTTTCGCTTTTATTTATGTTGATAATAATATTATTACCTCAAATAAGAATATTTTAAAATTACCTCAAACTTATATAAAATAATAGATTTAGTAAATAATAAAACAAATATAAAATAATCAGACTCAAATAAACATAATATAATTAAAGTAAATCAATTTAAATAATTACACTAAAATAACTATAAAATAATTAAAGTAAACCAATTATAAATAATTACAGTAAATTAATTATAAATATTACATTGAAAAGGATATATTAGAATAAGAATATAATAAATCATATTTAATAAATAAATTGTGATAATAATGAATATTAATGTTTTAAGATTAGATCATAGATCAAAAAGAGATGCTAGAATAACCACCCACGTCTGTCTAACATCAAGAGCTTTTGGAGCATCAAAAATATATTTAGGTGGAGAAGAAGACGAAAAGCTTATGAAAAATGTTGAAGATGTTGTAAAACGATGGGGAGGAAATTTTGAGATCAAATATAAAAAAAATTATATGAATCTCATAGAAGAGTGGCAAAATAATGGTGGAGAAGTAATTCATCTTACAATGTATGGATCTCAAGTTCAAGATGTTATAGGCGAAATAAGAGAATCTTCAAAAGATAAGTTAATTGTTGTTGGAGGATCAAGAGTACCAACCAAGGTCTATAAAAAATCAGATTATAATGTTTCTGTAACAAAACAACCACACTCTGAAGTTTCTTCACTAGCTGTCTTCCAACACATGTTAATGGATGGAAAAGAATTCAATCTCGATTTTGATGATGCCATCTTTGAAGTAATCCCAACTTCTGAAGGTAAAAGAGTAAACATCAATGAAGAAAAAAAGAAAGAAAATATGATTGATAACTAAAAAATTATAATTAAAATAATTATGATTAGAATAATTATAATTAGAATAACTATATTAATAAATAAAATAACTAATAAATAGACTTCCCATGAGCAATAGCCACTATTCCTGGAATGTTTTCTACTTCTAACTTAAAAAATGCTTCAATACCCTCATATTCATAATCAACGATCTGTTTTGATTTGACAGAATCAGTTAAAAGAGCTGCTATTGGAGGAGTGACTACAAAAATAGATTTTTGATTTTTAAGAGAATTTACAGTTTTTTCACTTAGAGAACCTTTTCCAATGTGAATTCTAACCCCTGCTTCTGATAATAAAGGTATTGATGATTCAATTTCATCTTTATTACTAGTAGTAGGAGCTATACCAGCATCACTAACAGCAGTGTGCATTATAACACTACCCCCTAAATCAACAAGAATTTTATCTTTGGGTTTATCTTTATTTTCAATTATTTTTCTTTTTAACTTAGGTAATACTGCATCTCTACCTGTAAAGATGTTTCCTGAAATAAGTAATTTATCCCCTACTCTTAAATCATCTATATCCTTAATAGAAATAGGAGTTCTTATTTTTTTAATATCTTTCATAATTATCATTAAAAATTTTATAACCAACATTAATAATTAATTAAAATTAATAATAAAAAATTAAAAATCAGCTCTCAAAATCCTATGAAATGATCAAAGATAAACTAATTTAAATGAAAGTTATATAGATATTATTATCTTATATTCAAGCTACTTTTAATCTCACGAATACTAGTTAAAAAATCGATTAAGTGAGTATATTTTATATGCCCCATTAGAACAATTCGGATAGCTTTTGGATAAGATGAAACTGAAACCATCCATCCTTTTTCTTCTAACATGTTAGCTAAATCATCGGTAGGTATTTCTGGGTGAGTAAAAGCTACAATATTTAACTCAGGTTCAACTATTAACTCAAAATCCTCTTTAAATAAAGCATCAGCTAAAAACTCACTATTAATCATACATTCATTAGCATTTTTAGCATAGCCTTCTCTACCCATATATTGCATAATTGCCCAAGTAGCTGCAGCTGGAGCACCTAAACGAGTTCCAACAATGGTTGATTGTTCTTTAGAAGTTAAATATGGAGATTTAACCGCCATAACATCTAAATATTTTTTTTCTCTAAAAATTATACCCCCAGAAGGAATAGGAGCAAGACCCATCTTATGAGGATCAACGGTTATAGAAGAAACCCCTTCAAGAGAAAAATCAAAAACAGGCATTTCATAGCCAAAGTCTTTTAAAAATGGAATAGAAAACCCACCAAAAGCAGCATCAACATGAAAATAAATATCATTATCATGAGCTAACTTCGATAAATCTTCAATTGGATCAATCATGCCAAGTTCAGTAGTACCAGCCACTCCTACAATAGCAATTGTATTATCAGAAATGTTTTTTTTAACAGATTCAATATCAACACGATAATTTTCATCTAAATCTGCTTCAATAAGTTTTAAATTAAGTAAATCAGCAGCTTTTTTAAATGAAAAATGAGCAGACTTAGGAACAATGATTTCAGGAATAGAATATCCATTTTCACTATCAATATTTCCAATATCCTTCTCTTCTCTAGCCATATTACGAGCAGCACGTATAGCCATTAAATTAGCTTCAGTTCCCCCAGTAACAACATTACCAAAGGGTTTTTCAAGTGAAAGAAAGGATCCAATATCTTTAATAACTTCATCTTCAAGAGTTTGAGTTCCTTTAAAAAGACCAGGATCTCCAAGGTTTGCATCTAAAAAATCACAAAATACTTCTTTAGCTAAAGGATCAGCACGAGTACACATTGACCCTAAAATTCTTCCATCAGAATATTCTAAATCTTGTTTTTTGAGTTTAGACAATTCTTCTAATATTTTTTCTTTTTCTAATGGTTCTTGATTCATTGAAATACCCTTTAGATATCAATCATTAAAATAATAAACATAATAATGAACATGATAATAAACATGATAATAATTAAATGATTGTATAAATGAATGATTATGTGATTAATTAACTAATTAATAAAATAAATAAAAATTATAGATTAAATTAAAAATAAATAATAAAAGGATAATCAATAAGATTTAATTAAATCTTATTTCTTTTGATTTCTTGCTGCATCTAAAATTAACTTTTGCTCAGACCTAGCTACAGTATGTCTTACATCACTAACAGCATCAGTGTTAGCTGAAACACTACATATTCCAAGTTCAACAAGTTTTTCAACGATATGTGGCTTACTGCCTGCTTGACCACAAATACTTGATGTGACTCCAGCTTCATTACACTTTCTAATAGTTCGCTCAATTAATTTTAAAACTGCAGGATGCTCTTCAGTATAATTTTTAGCCACTAACTCATTATTTCTATCAACTGCAAGAGTGTATTGAGTAAGATCATTTGTTCCTAGGCTTGCAAAATCAATTCCAACATCAATAAAATCTTCAATGATTAAAGCAGCTGCAGGAGTTTCTACCATTATACCAAAATCAACATCTTTATGAGGTCTAAGCCCTACTTCTTCAGCTATTTGTTTAGCTTTTATAAGTTCATCTGGACTTTGTGATAATGGAATCATAATTCCAATATTAGTATAACCTTGCTCATGAAGCTTTTTAATAGCTTTAAATTCTGCTTTAAGTATTTCTGGTTCATCAAGTTCTCTTCTGATACCTCTCCAACCGAGCATTGGATTATGTTCATAAGGTTCATCTTCTCCACCATCAAGAGTTTGGAACTCATCAGTAGGAGCATCTAAAGTTCTATACCAAACAGGTTTTGGATAGAAAACATCAACAACTTTTAAGATATTCTCCATCAATATTTTTACAAGTTCATCCTCTCTACCATCAAGAATAAATTTTTTTGGATGAACACCAGAAGTTAACATCATGTGTTCAGTTCTAAGAAGACCAACACCATCTGCACCAGTAGCAAAAGCTTTTTTAGCTGCTTCAGGCATGCTTACATTAGCTTTAACCTCAGTGACGGTGATAATTGGAGCAGATACTTGAGAAACAGCAGATTCATCTTGTACTTTTTCCTCAGCTATATGGAATTCTCCTTCAAAAACAAGACCTTTTTTGCCATCAATAGTTACTTTACTATTCTCTTTAAGAACTTCAGTAGCATTACCAGTTCCAACAACACAAGGAATTCCAAGTTCACGAGAGATAATAGCTGCATGACAAGTTATTCCACCTTCATCAGTGATTATTCCACTGGATCTTTTCATAGCAGGAACCATGTCAGGAGTGGTCATTGTTGTGACCATTATATCCCCATCTTTAATTTTGTCTAATTCATCAATCTTTTTAATGATTTTTACAGTTCCAGAAGCCATACCTGGACTTGCACCAAGACCTCTTACAATAACTTCCCTATCTTCAATATCAGATCCTTTATCTCCAACTTCAGACCCATTTTCATCTAAAGTAGTGATTGGTCTAGATTGTAACATATAAAGAGTGTTATCATAGAAAGCCCATTCAGTATCTTGAGGAGCATTATAATGATTTTGGATTCTTTTACCCATTTCTGTTAATTCAATAAGTTCTGCTTCTGATAAAACTCTTTCATTTCTTAATTCTTCAGGAACATCAACTTGTTTAGTTTCTCCACTAGGTAATTTTTCAAACATTACCTTTTTATCAGCTATACTAAAGTTTAATATTTCATTAGATTTTTTATCAACATAATAGGTATCTGGTGTTACAGAGCCAGAAACAACAGCTTCTCCAAGTCCCCATGAACCTTCAATAAGAGCTATATCTTCGCCAGTAGAAGGATTAACAGTGAACATTACACCTGCTTTTTCAGACTCAACCATTTCTTGAACAACTACAGCAATATATACTTTGGAATGTTCAAAATTGTTTTCTTCACGATAAAATATTGCTCTAGCTTCAAAAAGAGAAGCCCAACACTTCCTAACATAATCAATTACAGATTCTGCACCATAAATATTTAAAAAAGTATCTTGCTGTCCTGCAAATGACGCTTCAGGCAAATCTTCAGCTGTTGCAGATGACCTAATAGCTACAAGAACATCTTCAATTCCAACTTTTTGGCAGAGTGCATTATAAGCTTCAATAATAAGTGCTGATATATCTTCAGGAATATGAGTTTCAATGATAATTTTTTTAATTTTTTCAGCAGAATTTTGAAGTTCTTTAGTATTATTAATATCAATTCCACTTAATATATTCATGATATTATCAAATATTCCAGTATCATTCATAAATTTATTATAAGTTTCTGCAGTAACTACAAATCCCGGAGGCACTGGTATTCCTGCTTGGGTTAATTCACCTAAATTAGCCCCTTTTCCTCCAGCAATTCCAACATCATCCTTACTTATATTTTCAAATGTTTCAACATACATATTTTTCATCCTTGTTGAGTTTTAAATTTTTAATAATAGTTTTAGCCATTAAAAATGTTATTTTAAAGAATTTAAGCATTAAAATTGTTTTGTAATTTTTTGTAACTTTATATATTTATGAAATCTAAAATATAACTAGATATTACAATAATACAATGAATAATAATAATAAATTAAATTTATAAATATATCTAAATTTTATGAATTATATTTATAAAAATTTCTATCATATTATAATTATTTATACTATAATTATTTGTATTGCATAATTATTTTTATAGTATTATAATTATTTTTATAATAATTATTGTATAATTATTTGTTTTGTATAATTATTTTGTCGATAGTTAAATTTATGAGCTTATTTGACTAATTCTTCACCTTTATCAACTATAATTTTGCAGCTTACAGGTAATTTCATAGCAGCTCTTCTTAAAGATTCTTTAGCATCTTGGAAATTTTTTTTGTTAGTATCAATAGATAAAACTTTTTGATTCTTTTTCACAATAGCTTCTGAGCTGATAGATTTACCAAAAGATTTTCTCATACCATTTTGAACCCTATCTGCACCTGCACCAGTAGCCATTGGATTTTCTCTCACAATTTGATGAGGGAAAACTCTAATTTTCAAATGATAACCCATTCTTCCAGCTTTTCTTTGCATAAATCTGTTAGAAGCAATACGAGCAGCTTCAAGAGCATTATGACTAATATGAGCAGGATCTTTTACAGCTAAACTTACTTTTACTGGAAATTCATCAGTTAAATTTCCCATATCAAATTGAACTACCTTAGAACCAGGAATTTTTCTTATATATTCTCTTCTTGTATAAGCACGAACCATTAATAGTCCTCCATAATAAAATTGAATTATATATAATTATATTTCTATCAATAAATTAATAAAATACTTATTATATCAAATGGACATTGTTAACAACTTTTTAATTCATAATATTGCAATAATATGTGTTATATCCATATAATATAAAGTTTAAAACTTAAAATGTAATATTAAAAGCATAATATCAGCATAAATATTTTTATTTTTAAATTTAATATACATAACTAGATAGAATATGATTATTTATTTTTATAACTATTAATAAATGTTACTATAATAAATGTTAATAAAAAATTTATTCTAAAAATAAAAAATTTAATCATATGAATAATAAAATATTTAAAAGAAATAATAAAAGATTTCTCAGAAACTATATCTAAAATCTATGGAAAAACACTTGAAAGAAACAATAATAGAAATAATAAAAAGAATAATAAAAAATAATAAAAGAATAAAATTATAGTGTTAAAATCATTCCAATATCTTTTTTAATCTTAATAAAATGATTTCTGAATCCGTTCCCCATCTAATTGGAGCTTGGTATGTTCCAACTCCATCACTAACAACCAAATATTTATTATCTTCTTTAAAAATACCTCGAACATATTTAAACATTATTCTTATTAAAAATCTGATTGGATAAAATTGGCCTCCATGTGTATGACCAGAAAGTTGTATATCAACACCCATATTTTTAAATTCATCCCAAAACACAGGAAAATGATTAATAACAATATTAACATCATCAGAATTAATCATTGAAAAATCATTACTATTTTCAATTGAAACACCAGGTTTTAAAATTGAAGAAACAAAAAATCCATGTATAGACAAACCTTTAAACTCTATTTTATCATTAAATAATACTTTCAAGTTAGCATTTTCTGCTGCTTTAATAACATTTTCCAAACCAGGATAATAGTCATGATTTCCAGGAGTGAATATTATAGGAATTTTAGAATCCTTTAAAGGAGAAAAATCATCAACTTCTATTGGTGTTGACCCATCAGCTAAATCACCAGATAAAATAGCTATTTCAGCATCTGTTGAATTGATTTTAGAAACAATATCTTTTAAAAGTTTTTCACCCCTAATTGAACCTATATGAACATCAGAAAAATGAATTATATTTATTTCTTCTTTTAAATTTTTGATAAAAAGATCATATTCTTTTATTTTAATTTTATGCCCTTTCATATATCCATATATAGTAATTATTGGAATTATTAGACTATAAATTATAATTAAATAATTTATAGGTATTTTTACTATTAAATTAAGTAAATAAATAGCTATTGATAAAATCAGATACATTAAAGAAAACCATAAAAGAATCTGAGAAAATTCTGAAAGATATCTTGTAATTTTTCTTGTTTTTTCTTTTTCATAACCAGAAGAGATTGTATTGATTATAGATAATAAAATAGCTATTAGAAATAAATAATAAATATTTATAGATATAAAAAGATTTAAACTAATATAAGCTACAAAAAAGAGAATAAAACCAAAGATCATTGTTTTAAAAACTTCTTGAATTAAAAAATTTAGATTAATTTTCATGTAAATTCCTTTTTATAATTCTTTTTAATAATCCTATTTTAATAATTATTATCTTTTAATTATTATCACTAATAATTATTTTTTAATAATTTCCTTTTAATAATCATTTTTAACAATTTCTTTTTAATTATTAATACAAAAAATCTTATTTTAAAAATTCTTGTTTAAAATTTTAATTCAATTAAATTTAATTATCTAAATTATAATCTATGTTGACTACAGATAAAATTATCTATATGAATAGGTAAACCTTATTCTAAATATATAATTTATATCAAATCTATATTAAATCAATATTAATTTAATATTGACTTATTAAAATTAATTTATTTAATAATATAATAAAAAATAATAATAAAAATAAAAATAGAATAAGAATAGTAAAAAATAGAGATAAAGCAACAATAATTATAATAATAATTATAATAATAACTAATGGAAATAAAATAATAATTAATAGAAAAAATAGAAATAATATAATACATATAGATTACATAATTTATATAAAAAATAGGAATAATGGAAATAAAATAATAGAAAATAAGAATAAATAAGAGGAATATGAAAATAAGAGGGAGAAAATGAAAATAGCTATTACAGGAAAAGGTGGTGTTGGAAAAACAACCATATCTAGTACTTTAGCTTGTATATTATCAGAAAATCATGATGTATTTGCTATTGATGCTGATCCTGATATGAATTTAGCCTCTAGCTTAGGAATAACAGAAAAAATAGAACCTATTTCATCAATGCGAGATTTAATTAGGGAAAGAACAGGCGCAGATAGTGGATCTTCCTTTGGAGAAGTTTTTAAAATCAATCCAAAAATAACCGATCTTCCTGAAAAATTATCTTTTGATTACAAAAAAGATGGATCATTGAAAATAATGGTAATGGGAACTGTTGAAAAAGGTGGAGATGGGTGTGTATGTCCCGCAGCAGTACTTCTCAAAGCATTACTCCGAAATATAGTTGTAAAAAAAGAGGAAATTGTAATATTAGACATGGAAGCTGGAATAGAACACCTTGGAAGAAAAACTGCTGAATCTGTAGATGCCATGATAGTTGTTGTTGAACCTGGTTTAAAATCTATTGAAACTGCAGAAAGGATTAAAAAGTTAGCAACAGACATTGGTATAAAGAAAGTTCTTGCTATTTTAAATAAATGTTCTTCCTCAGAACAAAAGGATTTTGTAGAAAAAAATCTTTTAAAAATTAATATTGAGCTCATAGGAGCTATTCCAATGGATAATGATGTTGTTATGTCTGATATGGAAGGAAAGGCATTAATGAGTTATAAAAATTCAAATGCTCTTAAATCTATAAAAAAAATTGCATCTGAATTGGAAATACTATTAGGATAAAAGCAATATTGTAAAAAATACTATTAAAATAAGTAATACTATTAATAACACTATTAGAATAGTTAATACTATTATAAGGGCCAATATTATTATAAGAAATATTATTAAGATATATAATATTATAAGGAATAATGTTAGGATTATTATAGGAAATAATATTAAAATAATAAACTAAAAATGTGATTAAAATGTCTGAATTATCTGAAACAGAATTATTCGATGAACAATTAGAAAAAGCAAAGAATTTGCATGGAGAAGTTTGTGGAGGAATAGTTTCTGGAACTAAAATGGCGATTCATGCAATGAAAGAATTAAATATGGATTTTAATCAGAAAAAAAACAAAGACTTGATTGTATTCTTAGAAATTGATAGATGTATGGCTGATGCTATTCAAGCAGTAACAGGATGTAGCTTAGGTAAAAGAACATTGAAACTTAAAAACTATGGAAAGTTTGCAGCAACTTTTTATAAAATATCTACAGGAGAAGCTATTAGAATAGCTAGCAATAAAAATGAAAAAAGTGAATATCCTGAAGAGACGATTGAAGAAAAAATTAAAAGAGTTAAAAGCACCCCTAGTGAGGAATTATTTAATATACAAAAAGTTAAAATTAAAATAGACGAAAATGAACTTCCTGGAAGACCGAGAGATGAAAAATTTTGCTCTATATGTAGTGAACAAATTATGGATAGTAAGCAAAGTCTTGTAAGTGGCAGACCAGTTTGTAAATCCTGCCATGAAGGATCTTATTACGAAATTATTTAAAATATTAAAATTTTAACAATTTTATAGTCATTCCAGTCCAACATTATTTTAAATAATAGCTTATTCAATTTATAGCCTATTCAGCTTAATAAACTATTTAATTTAATAGTTTATCCAATTTTAATCTATTTTAATCTATTTTAATTTATATCTTATTCAAGTTAATGCTCTATTTTAATTCAACATAATAAACTATAAAATAAGATAGCTATCTTCTTACAACAGCTTTTATTTTATTGTTTGAGATAGTTTTTAATCCAGAAGTCTTAACAACTGAAGGTATAAATTTATAGGCTCCTTTTTTAGCATTAAACCTTAAGATAACTTTTGCTGAGTTTTTTGATCCGACTTTTAAATTTTTTATTTTTAATGTAACTATTCTAGTCTTTTTATTATAAACAACTTTTACTCCCTTACTAACTAGTGGTTTTTTATATGTTAAACCTTTAGGAACTTTATAAGTTACTAAAAATGTCTTTTTATTTGGACCAAGATTATTAAAAACAGATTTTAAATTTAATTTGCCTTTTGAAGTAGAATAGCCATTTTTAACTTTCAAAGAAGTTTTTACAATCTTTTTATCAGAGCTATTTGTAACATTCTTTGTAATATTTTTTGTAATATTTTTATTGTCAGAAGTCGTATTATTTTGATTGTTTGGATTTAGAACATTAAAAGTTGCAATTGCATAACTACCGGAATATTCACTGTCACCTGCAAAACTAACATTAACTGTATTTTTACCTGATTGCTGTACAAAATAGTTATACATAGCACTTACACCATTTTCATCAGATACTATATGGCCATTACAATGACCACCATTAATTGAAAAATCTATCATCTTTCCAGATAATGTATTATTATTCTCATCATATATTGTAGCTCTAATATTAACATAACCATTCTCAGTAGTATCAGAAACTTTATCAACTACAATATGAGTACTATTAGCAGCATTTACACTAGAAACTGAAAATAATACCATAAAAATACCAAGTATTATTAAGATACCATATTTTTTTCCTATTCTTTTTTTCATTATTTCAAAACCTATAATTTGAGTATAATTAAAGTATATAGTTAGAGTATAGTAATCTAAATTCTAGTAATCTAAATTTTGATTAAATCATGATAACAATTGTTATAAAAGATAAATCTAAAGTATTCGTTGTGTAAAAAAGTGTTATTCAAAAGATGTTCTTAAAGATTATAATTGAATTATATTTAATAGGAATATCAGTTCTCTATGTTTTTTTATTGTTTTATTATATGTTTAAATCCTATAATTCTCAATTACCATATCTATTAACTAATTAAATTATTTTTCATATATATACTTTTCTAAAAAATTACTATTAAATAGAATTAAGGAATTTAATAACTGAATTTAATGATAAAATTAAAATTTACTACATTACAATAAACAGTTTTTATAATCTTATCTTAACTTTCTAACTAAGATATGATTAATCTTTCATATCAATAAAGATATATCTTGTAGATATATTTTGTAAGATATATCTTGTACATCAATAAAGATTAATCAATAAAGATATATAATATTAAAAACAAAAATATTTTTGAATATTATAAATTTGTTTAAATATTCTAAATTTAAAACTCTACTAATTTTATTTTAAAAAGATGTTTGATAAAATGAAAATAGATGCCGAAATTAAGATGGAATATAAAAATTCCAAAGATGCTGACATATCTTTAAAATCATTGGATATTGAAAATAAAGGTTATGTTGAATCTAATAAGGAAAATAATATTCTTACTTTTAAGTTAGAATCTGATTCTCTTTCTACATTTCTAGCTACAGCTGATGATTTAATATTTTCTGAAATATTAGTTGAAAAAATAATTGAATCGGCATCGAGTAAATAATAATAAGTAAATAATAATATTAAACATTTATTACTCATTGAACTATATTAGCAATCCATTGTATAATATTCTTATTATTTTATAATGTGTATATTATTCTGTAACATTTATTATTTATTAAATATGTTTTTTAATATATTATTTTATAATATAGGTATTTTATTATATAGCTATTTATAATATATTTATTTTATAATATATTATTGAAAATATACTTATATCTAATATATAGTTCAAATTATAATCGATTGAAACTATTCAATATCTAATTGTTATAACTATTAAAAAATCAAAGCTTCTTAATTTTATAAAAATAAAAAAATTTCATAATTATTAAGTAATACTTATTAAGTATTTTTATAATATTAAATATAATTATAAGTATTTTTTATAAGATCAAGTATAATTATAAGTATTTCGATTAGATATTATATTAAAAATAGACATTATATTGAAAACAAAAGCAAAAATAAGTTATTAAATATTTATAGGTGAAATTATGAAATTTTTACTTAGCGGGACAATAACATTTAATAAAAATGCTGAAGATGCAAAAGAAGATATAGCTAAATTTATTGATGAAGCAAATGAAAATATATTGCTCAAAGGTGTAAAAGAAGGTAATGAAAGTGAAGGAGCAAAAATAACTGATTGGAATATTAAAGATGATAAATTATCTATTAAAATAGAATCTGGTGGTAAAGTAAGATCCCATGATGGATTACTTAGAATTAAAAAACCGTTAACTCAGCTAATTGGTAAAAAATATCATTTAGGGATTAGAAAACTTCATATTGACAATTATCAAGTAATTATCCCTACTGGAGAAGGAAAATATGAAATTAATCACAAATTAGTTAGAAACCTTCCACAAATAGATGATTTTGAAATTAAAGATAAATATGTTATAGTCACTATTAAAGATATCAATGAATCTGAAATTAGAAAACAAGGTGTAAATAGGATTATAAAACATATAAGTACTAAAAAAGAGGATATAGATAAATCTAATAAAGAATATGATAATCAAGATATAAATGCTGCTGGAGAACCATCTGAAGATTTAAGTGAAAAAGATCTTACGTTTACAGTTACTAAAATTACTCCTGGAGAGATAATTGCTCGTAGTGGTGAGTTTCAAACTTATTTTGAAGGAGATGTTACTGAAAAAGCTATTGAGCTTGGTTGGATAAAAACATTCCCTGGAAGAGGTCAATGGTTTTATGGACCTCAAATGACAGCACTTCAAAGAGCTTTTGAAAAAATTTTAATAGATAATATAGTTGAAAAACTTGGTTTTGATGAATGTTTATTCCCTAAACTGATCCCTATTCCTACAATGGATAAAATGAGATATTTAGATGGACTTCCTGAAGGTATGTATTACTGTAGTGCGCCTAAACGTGACCCTGAAGTTTTTAACAAATTTAAAAATGAGTTAGCTATTAATAGAGAAGTTCCAATGGATCTTCTTAAAAGTGGACTTAAAGATCCCGCTTATGTTTTAGCTGCTGCACAATGCGAACCGTTTTATGAATTTCTCTCCCATGAAGTTATAGATGAGAAAGATCTTCCAATAAAGTTTTATGATAAAAGTGGTTGGACATATAGGTGGGAATCTGGAGGAGCTAAAGGAATAGATAGAGTTCATGAATTCCAGCGTATTGAGTTAGTATGGATAGATAAACCTGAAGAAACAAGTAAAATTAGAGATTCTACCCTTGAACTATCTCATGAATTAGCTACCAAACTTGAACTTGAATGGTATACTGAAATTGGAGACGATCCATTTTATCTTGAAGGTAGAAAAGTTGAAAATAGAGGAATTGAATTTCCAGATGTTCCAAAGTATGAAATGAGATTAAAAGTTCCTGGACAGGAAAAAGGAGTAGCTGTTGTTTCTGCTAATGTTCATGGAACTCATTTTACTGAAGGATTTTCTATTAGAGAAGCACACAAACATACACTTTGGACTGGATGTACTGGTTTAGGTTTAACTCGTTGGTTATTTGGATTTTTAGCTCAAAAAGGTTTTGATGAAAATAATTGGCCTGAATTGATTAAAACCCAATACAAAAAAACTAAAATTCCAAAAATATTAACCTGGCCCAAGTCCAAAGAATGATTATACACTGAATAAAACTAAGAATAATAAGGGTAATAATACTAATGACATAATAATATGATAATAAAATAATAAAATGCCAATAATCATAGTAATATAAATAGTGTTAATAATATTATTAATACTAATAAATTATTATTACTTTCTTATCAGTTTTCTATTAATTATTAGTTCTTTATTTGTTATTTATTGATTATTTATTGGTTATTTGATTTTAAACTTTATTTTTAGATTTTATTTTTATCTTTATTTTGGTTTTTATTTAATTTTTTTATTAATTCTTAATATAATTTTTTCATTTTTATTAATTCTTAAATTAATTCTTAAATTAATTACTAATATATAAACTAAAAAAATTATATTAAAAAATCATAGCTAAAAATAGTTAAAAAACATTAAATATAAATAATAAGTAGAACAATCATAATACAATGCTTTAAAAATTAGTAAATATCATAATATTAAGTAAATATCTAAATATTACTTATATAAATAATATTACTTATATAATATTTAAGGACTAAATTTAAAATTTTATAAAAATCAACAAAGGTATAACCATGAGTTGTGAAAAACATCCCAATAGAGATTCTGTAGCTAACTGTCAATTCTGTGGGAAAGAGTTATGTGAAGACTGTACAATAAATATTGCTGGAAAAAATTATTGTGAAGAATGTATGAGTGAACTTATAGGTCCAGAATTAACTAGTATAGCTAGTAATAAAAGTAGTGCCAAAAATGATCAACAAAAAAACAATTTTAACAATGAAAATAACCAAATTCCCAATGAACCAGAGATACTTCCAGTGCAAGAAAGAGTACAAACAGGAGAACAAAACTCTATAAATGATTCAATACCAGAAAAACCTTCTAGATCATATGATGGTCATGATGATCTATATAGTGATGATAGATTATACAATGATACTCATGAGAATAAGCCTATAACCCCTAACAATGAAGTTGAAGATAAATATGAAAAATATTTAGATGATCTCTATTTTGATGAAAAACCTCAAACTGAAATTAACATAAACAATGAAGCTAATTTAAACAATAAAGCTAACATAAACAATGGAAATACAGTTAACCTACAAAATGAACAATTGAAACCTCAATCTCAAAGAGAATTATCTTTAACTGAACAATTAGCTATGGATGAAGCAGAACATGGTTCAATTACTAAAGAACCATTCATTCAAGAAGAACCAAAGGAAAAAGAGGACAATTTCGAAGAAAATGATGCAAAAAATAGAAATGTTCCTATAATGGAAAATTTAAGGAAAACAAATGCAAATAATCCTCAAAAAGACATTAACACAGAATATACTCCTTCTTCACTTCATAGAAGAAATATTCATTATAAAAAAGAGGAGAAAAAACCTTTTTCTTCAGCAGAAACTATATTAACAGTAATATTAATTTTGTTGATAATAATTGTTGTAATATACGTAGTATACCTATTAACATTACATAGTCAATATCCAAATATTTTAGATGCTATAAACTCATTATTTTAGCTTATAATTGTCTAATTATTTTTATTATTTGACTATATTTAATATTTAATTAAATATTGGAAAAGATAACAATTATAAAAATATTATGATAAAATAATAAAAATATTAAAAATAAACTGAATAATAAACTGAATAATAATACAATAATTAAATAATAAAAAAATAATAGAGCAATAAAATAATAATTAAATAATATTAGAATAATAATTAAAAAATAAAATAGATTATTCTAATAAAATTAATCATTCTTCACTTTCATTATTTTCTTCAGAAGATTGATCTTCACCTTCTTCTACTTTCTTTTCGAATTCATCAACGAATTCTACTTTTTCATAATCCATGTTATCCCAAATATCTTTAGAGATTCTGAATCTTGCAAAAGTAACATCCATGTATGATTTTTGATCAAATCTAGTAATTTCATCTAATTTTATACTAACTTTATCTCCATCAATTTTAATTTCAGTTTTATCAAGATCCATATTTGGATAAGAATAATGAAGTTGAATCATACTTTTAATTTTTTCTTCATCATCTTCAATTATGTCAGAAATAACAATACTGTATTCAAGATTTTTACCAGCTAAATCATGGTTGAAGTCTACTTTAACTCTTCCTCCACTAACAGTTAAAACTCTACCTTTATGACCTTCAGAAGTTAATTCCATTCCAACATGAGGAGTCATGCCTTGTTTTTTAAATTCTTTCATAGGAATTAATTGAATTAAGTTAGAATCCCTTTCTCCAAAACCATCAGCAGGAGAAACTTCGATTTCTTTTGATTCACCTACATCTAAACCAATAACAGCCTCATCAATAGCTTTAAGTAAGTGATTTCCTCCAACAATAATAGGTATTGGACCATATTCTTTATTCTCAACAAGAATTCCTGTTTCTTTAGCTATTTCTTCATTAGTAGTATCAAAAACCTCTCCAGTTTCTTTAATTTTACCAGTAAATTCTAATTTAATAAAATCGCCATTTTTTATTGCCATAATTCGATTCTCCTGTTATTTTCATTAATTTTTTCTTTAAAGTCTTCTAAAACACTTTCATTTTTATAATCTAAAACTCTTATTTTAGAAGGATAGTTATCAATATAATCATAAATTATATCCTTATTTATTTTAGTTTCTAATACACTTAAAACCCTATGGTTGAAGTGAGTAGAAAATCCATAGGATATACAATTTTGAATTTCATCAATTGATTCAAAATCTTTATTTTCCCTTGAATCGACTATTTTTTTAGCTGTTTTATTATCCATTAAATTTAAGTCTAATAATTCACTAAAAGAAAGATTATTAGCAGAATCAAGGATTGAATCAATATCACGAGACATATGTAATGGAGCCCTATTATTCTTTATTTCCTCATTTAATATATCTATTGTGGAAGAAGGCATCATAGTAGTTACTTTTGAAAAATCTCCTTTCATAGTAGCTTCGCGGATTAAAGTTCCACTTACTCCCTTAACACGTTTTACAAATAAAAATTTATTTTTAAAGTTAAATCCTATTCGTTTTAATGACTTTGAAAGAGATGCAATAACATAATTGTCTTCTTCAAGTTTGCCTTCATAAAGAACCTCATTAGTATCCATATCAATAATTTTATATGGTTTTGGAGCAACACAGTGCCCTAAATTTACCCTATCAAGAATAATATCATAACCATCAAAAGGACGATATCCTCTTGGAATAAAGTCTGTATTTAATGCTTTGAAAGTTTTAGCTAGGCATAGCGAATATTGTCCAGAGCCCATTATTCCCATAGGAGGACCTTCAACAACAATATCAGCACCAGCATTTATAGCTGTCTTTGCTCTAGCTTGACGAGTCATAATAAAAGGGATTCCTCTTCCACTTCGTTCAAATAAGCCAGGAACAATAGCTACAAATAGTCCATTTGGAATTTTTTCTTTAGCTACTTTCATACAATGATAATGCCCATTATGAAGAGGGTTATACTCTGTAAAATCAGCTATTAACTGAATTTTTGATGAATTAGAAATATTTATATCATCATTGCTATTTGATTTATCATTATGACTTGATAACTTAATAGAATCTTTGTAATCATTAAAAAAGATTTTTCTATCTCTTTTGATTATTTTTTTTATAAATTCTTCTAATGTTTCTAGTTCATCTGAAGGCATATTTTTATTTTATTTTTTTAATTATAACTATTTTACTAATATATTTCTAAATTATTGATAAATCTATTATTAATAAAATATTCCCCATATTAATTATTAGTAAAGTATTTCATATTTCTAGTAGGTCTATTATAGACAAAATATTTTCAACATTATAAAATAAAAATCTAAAGATAAAATAAAATAAAAATCTAAGGATAAAAATATAAATTATTAAAATAAATAAAATAATTAAGAATAATATGAAAAATTTTATTATTAAATAATGAATCTGGTGAATCTGAAAATATAACTTCTAATTAATATAAAGATATAGTTTCTAATTAATACGAAGATATAGTTTCTAAAATATGAAAATATAATTTTTAATTTATATTAACAAAATTTATAATAAATAATATTTGTGAAAAAATGAATGATTTAGTACTTAAAAACTGTAAACTTATAGAAAGTTTAGAAAATCATTACATTGGTATAGATAATGGAAAAATATCTGAAATATCAAGACAACCTTTAAAAGCCGATGCAGAAGTGGATATAAATGGGAAAATTATTCTTCCAGGACTTATTGACCCACATGTTCATTTTAGAGACCCTGGTTTAACTTATAAAGAAAGTTTTAAAACTGGTAGCTTTGCAGCAGCTCATGGAGGATTTACAACAATACTAGACATGCCAAATACAATTCCTCCTACAAATACTGTGAAAGAATTTAAAAAAAAGAAAAAAATAGGAGAAAATAAGAGTATTATTAATTTTGGACTTCACAGTGGATTAAATAACCTAAATGAGATTAAAAAAATAGCTAACTTAAATCCTGCATCTTTTAAAATTTTTATGGATTTATATGATGATTTTGAAATTGAGAAGATGTTTGAAGACATTTCTACAGTTAATAAAACAAAAAAAATCCCAATTACACTCCATTGCGAAAATAGAGCTAATATTGAAGAAAATACAAAAAGAATTAAAAATTTAGAATGTACTAGGGGAAGTACAGCTATAGATTATAGTTATGCTCGAAATTCTGAATCAGAATATTTATCTGTTAAATATGCAGTTGATTTAGCTCAAAAATATGGTTTATCAATACATATTTGTCATTTAAGTGCAAAAAAATCATTAGAATACTTAAAATCATTAAAGTTAAAATCAATGAATAATTCTAATATAGAAATTACAACTGAAATAACCCCTCATCATTTACTTCTTGATAATAGCTCTTTTGATAGATTTGGAACCCTTGTTAAAACTAATCCTCCTTTAAGAGAAAAAGGAGAAAATTTAACAATAAAATCACTAATAGACATAAATATGATTGGAACTGACCATGCTCCACACAAAATAGATGAAAAACAAATGGGAGTCTGGGATTCAAGCCCAGGAATCCCAAATTTAGAAACAGTACTTCCACTTTTATTGACAGAAGTAAATAGAGGCAATATTGACTTAAAAATGATACCTAAATTAATGTCAGAAACCCCTGCAAAAAGATTTGGTATTGAGAATAAAGGAAAGATAGAAGTAGGGTATGATGCAGATCTAGTAATAATAGATTTAAAAGAAGAAGGAAAGTTTAATATTGATAATTTTTATACAAAAGCAAAGTATAGTCCATTTGAAAATTTTAATTATAAAGGAATAGCTACTATGACTATCTGTAATGGAAAAATTATAATGAATAAAGATAATATTGAATATGGTTATAATGGCAGTAATAGCATTACTAATAGTAATAGTAATATATACTTGGAATCTGACAATCGAGTTAAGTATGTTTATGATTAAAATAATAAAAAATTCATTTAATAATTATTATAGATTAATTGATAATAGAGGTTATAATTATGTGTGAATCCAATATTTATAATAGTGATGGAGAATTAATAATGGAAGATGTAATGGTTGTTGACATTGAAGATGAAAAAATAACCATGGTCGATATATTAAATGAAAAAAAAATTGTTTATGGTAAATTTATTCGTTTAGAATTAGAAGAACATAAATTAATTATAGAAGAAACTTAAGAAAAAATTGAAAATAAAAAAAATAAATTAAAAATAGATCAACCTTAAAATAATATTAAAATAATATTAAAACAATACTAAATTAATATTAATTAAAAACATAGAAAAATTAAAATATAAAAATGGAATATTATGTTAGAAGCAGTAACTATACAATTACAATCTTTTTTTATTGAATACGGAGCAATAGGAGTATTTTTTGGATGTATAATTGAAGAAATAATAGCTCCAATTCCCTCAACCATAATTATTTTAGGAAGTAGTTTTTTTATATTAGAAGGGCAAACAATTGGGTTAAATTCAATCACAAATCTTATTTTGAATATATCGATCCCTGCAGCTCTTGGAATGACAATAGGATCCTTGTTTATATATGGTCTTTGTTACTATATTGGAAAACCTTTTATAAATAAATGGGGAAAATATCTAGCTATTAGATGGGAAGATATAGAAAAGACTGATGAAAAACTTCAAAATCAAAATAAAGATGAAGTAATATTATTTGGAATACGTGCAATTCCAATAGTTCCAAGTGTTGCAATAAGTGCATTTTGTGGAATAATCAGGTATGATTTAAAAAAATATATTTTAATAACCTTTTTAGGAGGCTTAGTAAGAGCAACTGTTCTTGGATTTTTAGGATGGCAATTTGGAACTATTTATAGAGATATATCTAATCAAATCTCATTTTTAGAAGAAATAGTTGTAATAATTGGAGTTATAGGAGTTATTGGATATATTTTGTATAATAAAAGAAAAAAAGCTAAAAAATAATTAAATAATAATGAATAAATAAAGTTAAAATAATCGTATAGTACTAAAATAAATAATATTAATATAATGATACTAGAATAAATAATGTTAAAATAAGTATATAATACTAGAATAAGTATATAATATTAGAATAACTTATAAAGCTAAAATGAGTAATTATAAAGCTAATAACTATATAAAATTGAAACAACTATAAGACTGAAACAAATATAGAATATAAAGACTGTATAAAAATATAGAATATAACTATATTAAAAATAGAAATATATTAAAAAATAGTAAAAAGATTAGATGGATAAACCACCTAATTTTAAAAAATCTCTTTTTATTTAAATTCCATTGCATCTTTAGGACATGCCTCGATACATTGTTCACATAAAGTACAGAAACCAACGAGAGGTAAATTACCTTCATCTTTAAGTTTCAACATATCATATGGACAAACATCGATACAATCTCCACACTGATTACATTTAGATGGATTGAAAACAATTCTGTTTCTTTGAACAATTTCACCATTACTTACTTTATCAATAGGTGCTAAAGTTAGAGCCCCTTCAGGACATTTTGCAGCACATGCACCACATCTAACACACATATTGAATGATGGTTCTTTGTTAGTTTGTATTTCCCCAGGAATTTGTACACCGTCTTTTCTGACTACACGAATAGCTTCAGAAGGACAAGAAACAGCACAAGGTCCTAAGAAATCACATTTTTCAGGATTGTTAACAACTCCTTCCTCGTTTGCAGGCTTAGCATCTCCCCATTCGACATCTAAACTAATAGCATCAACTGGACAGAGTTTTTCACATAAACTACAAGCAGCACAAACATCAGGAAGATCTACTGTTAAATTAGATTTAGTTTCAATGAAATTTCCTGGACAAACATCAACACAAGTATTACAACCAATACAAGTATCTTCATTTACAGTAAATGATTTAATTTCTTTAGAACGTTTTTCAGGTCTTTTCTTTGATATAAATACTGCATCCCATGGACAAGTTTGAGAACAAATTCCACACTTAATACAAGTATCTTCATCAATATCTATTACTCCACCAACTTCTGGAAGTGTAATAGCATCAACAGGACATTCTGGAACACAAGTTCCACAACCAACACAATCTTTAATAAAGATAGGCTCAGTAATTTCAATTTCACGAGTTTTAGGTTCTTTAATTCCTGGAATTCCAATTACTTCAACAGGACAAATGTCTACACATTTTTGACACATTACACAAAAACCTTGTAAATTTAAAGCTCCTTCACAATCACAGAGTTTTAATGTTTGAGGAGGGCATATTTCTACACAATCTCCACATTCATTACATTTAGCTGGATTGAAAACAATTCTTGCTTGGGTGTCTCCATTCTCATTAATGAGTAATTCATCCACACTGAGTGCACCTTGTGGGCAAGCTTCGACACATTTAGGTTCTCCACCACAGATATCACAGTAGACGACTTTTTGGTCCTCTAATTCGATAGCTGCAGATGGGCAGGTTCCTTCACATGCTCCACACTTGATGCAGTCTTCTTGATTGACTACGATCATATGTTACACCCCTTAGATTTTGTTAATTAAATTGCCTTCACTATCATAAACTTCTATAGTAGCTAATCTCATTTGACTATCCATTGAGTGAGTAGCACAAGATAAACATGGGTCGTAAGCTCTAATAACCATTTCCATTAAGTTGAAAATACTGTCATCTACTTCAACACCAGGTTTTATGTAGTCTTTAGCTACTTTTTGAATACCCATTTCCATTGCTGGGTTATTTTGGATGGTTGCAACTACAATGTTAACATTAGTCATTAAACCATCATCATCAGTTTTATAATGGTGTATTAAAGTTCCACGAGGAGCTTCTACAATACCTGCACCTTCACCAGCTACTCTTTCAATAGCATCTGGGAATTTTTGAGCAGATAAGTCACCTTCTAAGTGGTCAACAGCAGATTCAGCTGAAGCTAAAATTTCTATTAATCTTGCCCAGTGGAAGAGTAACGGTGCTTGAGCATAGCCAAATTTGTCATGGAATTCTTTAAATCTGTCTTGAGCGAGTGGTGCGGCATCAGGCATTTTGTCAGCTACATTAATTCTTGATAATGGAGCTACTCTGTAAATACCATCAGGATAACCTAATTCTTTGATATAAGGGAATTTTAACCAGGAGTATGGTTTTACATGTTCTGCAACAACATCTAAGTATCCGAGGTTATTATATTCATATTCAATTTTAGAACCATCTTTACTTTTGATTCTTACATCACCATTATAAACATCCCATACACCATCATTAGTTAAACCACAGTGTCTAGTGTCACCAAAGTTACCTAAAGAATCTACTAAATCTAATTTTTCTTCAAATATAGGAATAGCTAAATCTAAAGTTGCTTGAGCTAATTCTACATTTTGTTGTGCTTTACCAAGTAAATCTTTTTGAGTTTCAGCATCGAGTTCAGTGGATATTCCACCAGGAGTTGATGAAGTTGGGTGAATTGGTCTTCCACCAACAGCTTTAACAATATCTAAACCATTTTTCCTCATTTGAATAGCTTGTAATGCTACATCAGGCATATCTTTAATGATTTGGAAAACATTTCTTGTTTTTCTATTTCCATCAGGAATGACTAAATCCGGAGCTGCTAAGAAATAAAAGTGTAAAGCATGAGAATGCATAAATGAACCCCAGTTCATTAATTCTCTCATTTTATAAGCAGCCGGTAAAATATCATTATCTTCAAATCCATAACATTGATCAGCCGCTTTTGCAGCAGCTAAGTGGTGTTGTACATCACAAATACCACAAATTCTAGGAACGATCCTTGGAGCTTCTTCAACAGGACGTCCTTGCATGAATTTTTCAAATCCTCTAAATTCCATTACATGTAATCTTGTATCTTGTACGTTCCCTGCATCGTCAAGTTGGACAGTGATTTTTGCATGCCCTTCAATACGAGTTACAGGTTCCATAGTAAGTTTTACCATTTATTTACCCCCATTTTGCATTTTTGCAGGTATTAAAGCAGCTGGTAAAGTGTAGGTATAGAAAGTACCAACAATATCATCTAATTGATCAGCTACTTGTTCTGGGTCAATAGTTTTATCTTCTTCTACTCCATAATCAGATGCAATAGCACTAATCATTTTAGCACCTTGATCTTTAACTTTAGCAGTAGGTCCATAACAACCTCTACATTGGATAGCTATAGATGGGCATTCTGCACCACATAATGATACAGTAGCTGGCCCCATACAGATTAAACCTTGAGGTATTAAACATAAATCATCTTCAGGTTTTCCAATTTCAAATTGTCTTTTAATGAAATCCATGGATAAACCTTCAGGTGGTTTTTCTCTTGGACAAACTTCACAAAGGTTAGTAGTAGGGAGTTCTACAGTTTCTCCTCTTAATAATGATAGAACAGCTTCAGCAACAACATCAGATCTTGGAGGACAACCTGGGACAATTAAATCCACATCGATTACTTCTCCTAAAGGTCTAAGTCTGCTTTCTAATGCTGGTACATCTTCATTAGGAATAATTCCTTCTTCATTAGGAGTACTTGGAGAGTTGATATATGCTTCTTTTTCTAATTCTTCTACAGTATATAAATTACCAAGTCCAGGTATTCCACCATATGTAGAACAAGTTCCGTAACATATAACAAATTTTGCTTTTTCTCTTAATTCTTCAGCTAATTCTCTATTTTCTTCATTACGAATTCCACCTTCAACAATCAATACATCCATTTCAGGTATTTCATCGTATTTTGTATCCATTAAAACTGGTGAGAATTCGAAATCAGCTAATTCTAAAACATCTAATAAAGATTCGTGAAAATCAGCAATAGATAAGTGACAACCAGAGCACCCTCCGAGCCACATAGTTCCTATTTTTGCTTTTTCTGCCATTTTATTTCCTCCGATTAAGCTTCAGCGTCGAGTTGTTCTTTTAAAGGTGCAGGACCTAACTCTTTGATACGATTTACCATCATTTTAACAGTTTCTGCAAATTTTTCACCTTCAGATGCAGAAATCCAATCATGGTATATTCTCTCTTTTCCAATACCCATATCTTCAGCTAACTTATAAACTAATCTCATTCTTCTGTCTAATTTGTAGTTACCTGCATCATAATGGCAGTCCCCGTGATGGCATCCTGCAACTATTACACCATCTGCTCCTTCACGGAATGCTTTCAATATAAACTGAGGTTCAATTCTTCCAGAACACATTACCCTAATAACCCTAATATTCGGTGGGTATTGCATTCTTGCTGTACCTGCAGTGTCTGCTCCTCCATAGGAACACCAGTTGCAACAAAACATTACAATTTTTACGTCATCTTCAGCCATAGAGTTTCCTCCATTTAATATATTTTATCTTATATTTTATTTATATTTATAAATATTTTCTAAATCCAATAATCATCCTAATTAATAATATAATCTATATTACATTATATCCATTGTATAGTATAACCTACATGATAGAAGATCTTATATAATAGGATATTATCTTATTGAATCCAATTTAATTACATATACATGTATATTTAAAAAAACAGCATACAATAAATAGCTAAAAAATAATCTAAAAGATAATTTCAGAAATATTTTCGGCGAAATTTATTAATGTTGAATTTTAAGTGTACCTCAATGAGCTAGCTCAGCTTTACATTAATGTACTGTTAATACATTAGGAATATTATTAATATAAAGGTTACTTAGAAATTAAAGTCGAAAAGTTTATATATGATATTAAGTTTTAACAGAGTAATAATAAAACTAAATAAATAAGTATTCAATAGCCCTAAAACTAATTGAAAAGTAATTTTAAGTGTTAATTTCAATTTTTAATCAGTTTAAATAGATTTAAAATTGATATTAATAACTATAATATCTTATTATAAATAAAAAAAATAGTTTGCAGAATATTAATAAAAAATATCATCATTGTAGGCTTCTTTAACAAATAAAATAATTAGCCATACGTAAAAATAAAAAAATAAATAATAATAATGATAAATATAATATTAAAAAATAAAGTATAATATTAAAAAATAAAAAATAATATATATAGTTTCTAAATAATAAAATAATCTCTTTATATATAGGATAGATTCAATTATGATACACTATTTAATGAAATATTTACTTAATGATAAATTTATTTAATTCTTTATTAAATAAATTCAATGAGCTATAAGTTAATAATATTTATAATTTAAAAGATAAATATATAACTAACTTTTCAATATGATTAATCTATTTAAATTATTAATCTATTTAAATGAATAATTTATTATAAATAAAGTTTTCAATATAATAATATTTTAAAAATAATAGGTGGTGAATTATGTTACTTGAAATAACTGATTTAGCTGTTGAAGTTAATGGAAGGCGAGTTTTAAAAGACATAGATTTAACTATAAAGGAAGGAGAAACTCATGTACTATTAGGACCAAATGGAAGTGGTAAAAGTACATTGTTTATGAGCATTCTTGGATTTCCAAAATATAAGATTGTTAATGGTAGTATATTATTTAAAGGAGAAGATATAACCAATCTTAATACAACAGAAAGAGTCAAAAGAGGAATTGGTGTTAGTTTTCAAAACCCTCCAGCAATTAGAGGAGTGAATTTAAAAGATTTACTTAAAGTAGAAAGTGGGCAGGATATAAAGGATGAAAATCTTACTCCTGAAATGCAGTTACTTGCAGATAAACTTAAATTCAACGAAGATTTTCTTGAAAGGGATGTGAATCTTGGATTTTCTGGAGGAGAAGTCAAAAGATCTGAAATACTTCAATTACTTGCTCAAAAACCAGATTTTACAATGTTTGATGAACCAGATTCTGGTGTTGATATTGAAAATGTAGAATTACTTGCTGAAGAAATAAATGTGTTACTAGATAAAGATAAAAAACCAGGTCAAAGAATGAGATCAGGTTTACTTATTACTCATTTAGGTTACATACTTAACTTCGTTGGAGCAGATATGGCTCATGTATTAATGGATGGAAAAATAGCTTGTTCTGGAAACCCTAATGAAATATTACACGATATAAGGAAAGAAGGATTTAAAGGATGTGTTGAGTGTGCGAAATGTATTACAAAAAGCTGAAAAAGCAAAAAATAAAAAAGCAGCTATTGGATCCGATATTGACATGGAAGAATTTATAAAAGAGGATAAAGAGGAACATGAAACTGTAGATAGTATTCAAGATGTTCCAAGGAAAGTAAAAGATACCTTACTTAAAGTAGGGGTAGATACTTCTGAAAATGAAAGAGCAGGATCTTTTCTCCAGATGGATCAAAGTAATATATATTCTAGTTCAGTTTCAGATTCTATAGAGCTTATGAATCTTGAAATTGCACTTGACAAATATAATTGGCTAAACAAATATATGTGGAATGTTGTATCTCCCGATGCAGATAAATATACCGCTCAAACAGCTCTTAGAGAACATGAAGAAGGGACTAAAAGTGGATACTTTATAAGATCTTTACCTGGTACTAAAGAAGTATTTCCCATGCAAGCATGTATGTTTATTGGTGATGAAACAGTTATGCAAACTGCACACAATATAATAATAGCAGAAGAAAACTCAGAACTACATGTTATTACCGGGTGTGCAACTGGAGAAGATGTTTCATCTGCATTGCATGTGGGAGTTTCAGAATTTTATTTAAAACCAGGAGCAAAAATTACATTTACAATGGTCCATAATTGGGCAGAACAAGTGGAAGTTAGACCTAGAACTGGAATAAAAGTTGATGATGATGCTACTTTTATTAACAATTATGTACTCACAAGTCCTGTTAAAACAATACAATCATATCCAACAGCATACTGTCATGGAAAAAATTCTAAAGCAATATTTCAAAGTATACAAAGTGGTCAAAAAGACTCTATTATTGATGTAGGTTCAAGAGTATTTTTAAATGGAGAAGGTTCAGCTGCAGAAGTTATTTCAAGAGCAGTTTCTAATGATGAGTCAAAAATTTATTCAAGAGGACATTTAGCTGGAACTGTTCCAGGAGTTAAAGGACACCTTGAATGCCATGGATTGGTTCTCTCAGACGATTCTATGATTTACGCTGTTCCAGAACTTGAAGCAAGTTCAGCGAACCTTGAAATGTCTCACGAGGCAGCTGTTGGGAAAATTGATGAAGAAGAAATTTATTATCTTACATCAAGAGGTTTAACTGAAGAAGAAGCTACCTCTATGATTGTTAGAGGGTTCTTAAGTATGGACATAACAGGACTTCCACCAGAATTAGCTAGTGAAACAAAAAGAATGATTGATATGAGTTTAGAAGGTATGTAAATACTTTTAACCATATATTATTATATAAACTCCATATTATCATAATTAAATCCATATCATATATAAAATATCATATATAATATTTTGTATAACATTATATCAGTATATGATATTATTATATCAATATTAGTATTATTATTAGAACTATTATATCAAAAATATATATTATATCAAGATATGATTTTATTATATCAAAATTATAATTATTATATAAAATACTATATTAACAAAATATTTATACTATTAAAAATAAAATATACAGTATCATATTTTGTTAAAATTAATATCCTGTTGAAATTATTTTATCAAAATTAAAAATATTAATAAATACTATTAATTTAATACTATTGATTTTTTAACTATTAATTTTTTACATTATTAAGTATATAGTAATATTTATCGACGTTAGGACACATATTATTAACTCCAATATATTTTATTGTACAAAAAGAATATTTTAATATATTAAACTAGCTTCTGTAAAAATATAAAAAGATTTTTTGTTTTTAAGAAAATAATTATCTAGGCTAGAAATTATCTATGCATAAATTGTTATGACTAAAATTATTTATGACTAGAATTTTTTATATTGAGGTTTTATTTTTAAAAAGTATTTTATAAAATTTAGAATATCTATAAAATATTGATATTTGAAAAATAAGAAATAATTTGGAATAAAAGATAATTTAAAATAAATGATAATCTTAAATAAATGATAATTTCAAATAAAGAAGTGAAAATTATTATTAAATTTATTCATAATTTTAAGTTTATTCATAGATTTATTATTCATAGAAAAGTTATTCAATTATAAATGGGGTGGTGAAATGGATACAATTAAAATAGATGACAATCCATTAGAACTAGCTGAAAAAATTGTAGAAGATATTAAATTTTCTAAAGAAAAAGGGCTTTTAAAATGCGTACAATGTGGAATGTGCACATCTATGTGTCCAGGGGCCAGAAATTCAGAATACAATCCTAGAGCTATGATTGAAAAGGTTCTTGAAGGTGATGAGTCAGTGATAGCTGATGAAACAATATGGAATTGTTTTTATTGTTATACTTGTCACAGTATTTGCCCAGTTGGTAATAGTGCATGTGAAGTAAACCAAATACTAAGGCAAATAGCCATATCAAAAGGCATAGCTAATGAAGAAGTAGGTCCATTTGCAGGTTTTGTAGATTTAATGATGGATATAGGTCTTGGAGGCATTCCTGATAATTTTCACAAAGACTTAATAAGAGACATTGGCGAAGAATGGGAAGAAAAAAATATGAATTTAAATAAAATAAGAGAAGAATTAGGTCTTAAACCACTTGAAATGCCAAAAGACTCTATTGAAGAAATAAGAGTTTTACTTAAAAAGACAGGCCTTGATAAAAGAGCCAAAAAGCTTAGAGAATAAAATTAAAGTAGATAGCTTTATATCTAAATACAAGTAATTAAGAATAGAAATAATTAATATTATAGAAGGTAAATCTATGCGAAAAATACCTGATAAAAATATCATGCTCTTTAAAAGTTGTTTAATAAATGGAGAGTATCCAGGAGTTGAATCTTCAACAAAATATGTTTTCGATAAAATTGGTATTGAATATATTGTTGATGATAGGCAATCTTGCTGTACTGGTCTTGGTCATTATTCAGACATATATGATCAGCTTTCAACAACAGTGATCGGAGGAAGAAACTTTAGTGTAGCTAAAAAAACTGATCACACTAACATAGTAATGATGTGTTCCACTTGCTATGCAATTCATAAAAAAGTAGCTAAGCTATTAAATAACAATGAAAAAGTTAGGGATGAAGTAAATACAATATATAATGAAACTAACTTAGATGAAATGAAATATGAAGAAGGAACAATCGATTCCTCAAAAAATATATTTCATGTAGTAGATATCTTTTTTGATAAAAAAGAGGAAATAGCTAAAAATATTAAAATTGATTTATCTGAGTTCAGAATAGCTACCCATCCAGCATGCCATTACTGTAAAGTTCAGTATGAAGATGCAACCGAAGGATTCAGAGATCCGAAAGTTTTAGATGAAATTTTAAAAAGCTGCGGAATAGAAACAATAGGTTGGTATGACCATAAAAGATCCACATGTGGAGCAGGATTTAGGCAGAGGTTTGTTAATAGAGACCTTTCTATGAAAGTTACTTCTGAAAAGTTATTATCATTAAAGGATGAAAATATAGATATTTTAGTCCATATGTGTCCAAATTGCCAAACACAATTTGATAGATACCAACCATTCATCGGGAAAGAATTAAACATTGATTTTAAAATTATACACCTTAATATAGCTCAGTTAGTAGCATTTGTAATGGGTTCAGATCCTTATAAAGTAATGGGAATTCAAACACACACAGTTCCAATAGAACCTTTAATTGAAAAAGTAGAAAAAAGCTTATCAAAAGAGAGAGAAGTAAAAAAAGTTAAAACTGCTAATAAAGCTTAAATCATTATTTTTTTTAAAAAAATAAAAAATAAAAATAAAATAAAAAAATATTAAAAAATTAAATATTAATACTATTTAAAATTATTAAAATTAGTTAAAAAATTAAGATTTATTAAAATTATTATAAAGAGATTAAAATATGAAGGGATTAAAATGTATGATAAAAAAACCCTAAATTCTCAAAAATTAGATTTACGTGTTGGAGTGTTTATCTGTAGATGTGGAGGAAACATCTCAGATATTGTTGATATTGAGAAACTTAAAAACTCCATAGATGCAGATGTAATTGAAGAATTTGAAAATCTGTGTTCTCTTAATGGTAGAAAAATAATTAGAGATAATATTATCAATAAAGGATTAGATCGTGTTGTAATCGCATCATGTTCACCTATAACCCATGAAAAAACTTTTCAAGATTATATTCAGCCTTTAAACCCATATTTAATGGACATGGCTAATTTACGAGAACAATGTTCATGGGTGCATGATGACATTGACAAAGCTACAGATAAAGCAATTACACTTGTAAATGCTTCAATTGAAAAAGTCAAACAATCCCAAGCTGTAGACCCAATTCTTTGTCAAACACCAGAAAGTGCTGCAGTTATAGGAGGAGGAATATCTGGAATAAGTGCTGCACTTTCATTAGCTAAACAAGGTGTTAAAACATATTTAATTGAAAAAAAACCATCAATTGGAGGAAATATGGTTAAAATTGGAAAAGTATTCTCTCCAGTTAAATTGGCTGAAGAATGTGGGATGTGTTTACTTAACCCAATAATGAATGAAACTGTTTGGCATGAAAATATTGAAATATTAACCAATACTAAAGTTTTAAGTACTGAAAGAAGAGCTGGAAATTTTAGTATTCTTCTTGAAAGCAATCCTCGATATGTAGATGAAGAAAAATGTATATCCTGTGGTAAATGTATAGAAGAATGCCCTGTTGAAGTTCCAAATAGGTGGGATGATGGACTTTCAATGAGAAAAGCAATCTATAAACCATTTTCACAAAGTTATCCAGATGCATATACAATTGATATGGAAAATTGTGAAAAATGTGGTAAATGTATGAAAAAATGTCCAATGGGAGCAATTTATCTTAAAGGAGAAAAAGAGGTAATTCCTTTAAATGTTGGAGCTGTTATATTAGCTACTGGTCATAAAACTTTTGATCCAAACCTTAGACCAGAATATGGATATAATAGATATGAAGATGTTATAACTCAAAGCGAGCTTGGTCGTATTATGGGAGTAAATGGTCCGACTAAAGGTAAATTAAAAATGTTATCTAAGGATAAAGTTCCAAGAAGAATAGTTATGATACAGTGTGTAGGTTCAAGAGATGAAAAGCCAGACGGTCATAAATACTGTTCAAAAGTATGTTGTATGGTAGCTTTAAAAAATGCAAACATAATAAAACATAAATATCCAGATACTGATGTTATAATATGTTATACTGATATGAGAACTCCTGGAATGTATGAAAAATATTATAAACATGGACAAGAAAATGGAATAAGATTATTAAGAGGTAGGCCTGGTGAAGTCAATAAAAAAGGAGATTCATTAGTAGTTAGAGTAGAAGATACTCTTCAAAAGAAATTTACTGAAATTGAAACAGATATGGTTGTTTTATCAACAGCAATTGAACCATCCCAAGGTAGTGAAGAGATAGCTAAAATAATGGATGTTGGTATAACTGAAGATATGTTTATTAAAGAAACACACCCAAAAATTAAGCCAGTTACTACTGATGTTAAAGGAGCCTATGTTTGTGGAACTGCACAAGGTCCAAAAGATATTACGGATAGTATAATGCAAGCTCACGCAGCAGCTTCTAAAGTAGCTGAAATAATGAATGATGGACTTGAAATAGAACCATTTGTAGCTGAAATAGATGATGAAAAATGTAATCTATGTGAAGACTGTATATCTATATGTAAATATAAAGCTATGTCTATTAAAGATGAAATGGTCTATATAGATCCTATGTCTTGTTCAGGATGTGGAAAATGTCTAACTGTTTGTAAACCACGAGCTATAAACATACATGGAAATATTGATGAAAAAATATTTGCAACTATTTCAGGAATGCTAAAAGGCAAAAAGAAAGGAGAAAAAAGAATTCTTGTTTTCCTTGATCAAGTTGGATATACTGCAGCAGATAACATTGGAGTTAATAGAGTAGACTACCCAGAATCAATATATATTATAAAGGTTCATTCTGTAAACAGAGTAATGCCGAAACACATTATTTATGCTCTTAAAAATGGTGCAGACGGAGTATTCATTGGAGAATATCCTGGAGATTTGATGTATCAAGAAGTAGAAAAGAAGATGAATCAAATAAGAGATGAAATAAAAGATCATGGAATGAATCCAGAAAGACTTCAATTTTCAAATGTATACATACCATATTTCAGAGGCCTTGCAAACAAGTTCAAAGAATTCGATGCAAGAATAGGTTCAATGGATGCATAATTATTTTATCTTATTTATTCTTTTATTCTAATTTGTTTTTAGGTGTTTTTAGATGATGATTAATTTTAATCCATAGTATTTTGATAGTGTGATGAATTTTAGTATAGTTCCCCATATGATTTTTTACTTAAGAACTTTTAAATAATAAAAAATAGATTTAATACTTTAATAATAATCTTTAATAATAATGAAAATTACAAAAAATCAAAAAATACTACCATGAAAAACAATATATATTAAAATAATTAATATAAATTATATGTACTAATTAATAACAAACAATGTTATAAATATTACCATTATAATAATGTTTATAATTACAGCAATAATTTTTTTGTAGATATAAAATTTTTAAAAACATCGATTATAATACCATAATGATTGTTGGTGATATTTTATGAAAAAGAAAAAAACAAATGAAAAATTAAAAAATAAAAAATTTGTAAAAGGACTTTTCACAATACTGATAGCAACCGTACTATTATTTTCATTAGTACCACTATCAGCAATTGAAACAAACACATCAAACACATCAACAACAGATACATCTGATATTAATGTTTTAAATAAGGCAAAAGCTGCTTCTATAAAAATAACATGGAATGGAAATGGAGGAAAAATAGGAAGCAAAAAAACAACAGTTAAGAGCATAAAGAAAGGTAGTAAAATAGGAAAACTTCCAACAACACCAAAGCGCACAGGTTATGGATTAAAAGGATGGTACACAAAGAAAAATGGTGGTACAAAAATAACCAAGAATATTGTGCCAAAGAAAAAAGTCACATACTATGCACAATGGTTAAAAACATACACTCTCACATTCGACCCTAATGGGGGAAAAGTAACACCTAACTCCAAAAAAGTAGCTAAAACCAAAACTTATGGCACATTACCTACATCTACTCGCTCAGGATACACATTTAAGGGATGGTATACTTCTAAAACTGGTGGAACAAAGGTTAGTTCAACGACCAAAATGTCTGCAAAAAATATTAAAGTATATGCACAATGGACAAAAGTATTAACTGCATCTGAGAAAAAGCTTCTTGGTTATTGGAGTTCTATTTCATCAAATACAGCTTCAACATATACGTTTAACAATGATGGGACTTTTCTATATATAGGCATACTAGAAACTTCCTATTCAAAGTTTTATAATCAGATAAAGGGTTATTGGTATGAATCCAGAGGCACTATTTATATGACTAGTCAACAATATCGAACAAGTAATGATGGAAAAACTTTCACTTCTTGGATGCCATCAGCAACTCCAAATGACTCAATGAAAATCAGTCTTGGTTCTGATGAAAGAGGTCCATACTTTAGGGAGCTTACTTACAATATTAAGTACTATAAAAGTTTAACATATTAATATTTGATAAATTAATATTTTTTTATTTATGTAATAAATTTATTAATCTATTTATATTATTTTATTTCTTTTAATTCTAATTCATGAGTTGGAATTTATTTAATATTATAGTTGATTAATTTAGTAGCTATTTGTTTATTTATTATTAAAAAAACGTTGATAAAGATGTTGTTTTTGAAAAAGAGAAAATTTAAATTATTAAATTTCATGAGAAAGATACTTCCAAAGCAAGAAAGCAAGCAAAAATAAATCAAATGTACAAAAATAAAAAAAATAATTAACTCAAAAAACAATATCCCATAAACTTTCAATTATTAATAAAAAAGAAACATTTAAGATAAAATATTAAAGATAAATATTATTAAAATATTGATAATATTAAAAAAATAAGTTAAAATTATTTAAAGAAGGAAATATAAGATAAAATATTATATTCAAGAATAAAACTCATTCTGTAACTATTATAAATTCTCCTACTTTTTCAACTTTTGCAAAAGGAACTAATAATAAATCTCCATTTCTTTTAGCACCTTTAACATGAATATTTCTACCTTGTTCGACTTTAATTGCTATATCCACAATCTTACCACTTTTTTCATTGATGACGAGTTCATCGAGAGAACCAAGAATACGGGCATTATTAGTAGCTACCTGATATCCTTTAACTTCACTCCATAATTTCTCTTCTTTTTTAGGGATGTTTTTATTTTCCATTATTTCACCATAAATTTATTATATTCTATATAGTTTATATAGTTTAGCTTTTATTGACTATATTTGATGTATTTGGTTATTCTTAAATAGATAATAAGCTAATTCAGCATCATCAGTAGTGTTTATATTTAAAGCTAACTCAATTTGAGGAATAATTAATTTTTCCTCATTTTGTACTTCATTTCTACTTAATAATATGTTTAAACCAGCAGGAACTAGATTGTCCAATATTAAAGAAGGTTCAATTCCATACTCCTCAAAAATTGATACAGGAACCAAAACAGACATTGCATCAACATTATTTTTCATATATTTCTCTAAAATATGATCAATAATATCTGTAGAAACAAAAGGTAGATCAGCATTTATAAATAATAATATGTCATCAGAAGATTTTTTTTCAAAGTGAGATAATATAAACGATAAATCTTCAACATAACCATTTCCAGGAGTTTCTAAATAATTAAAAAGCTTTTCAGAATATATATTAGATTTATCATGATAATTCTGATTATATAACTCATCATTGTAATTTTTATTATCAGTATAATTTTTATTATTAGAAAACTTTTCAGATATATATTTTTTAGTTTCAGGAGTATGTGGACTTACAGCTATAACAATCTTATCAAGATATTTAGATCCTTTTAAATTATCTAGAACATGATCAATCAAATATTTATCAAAAAATTTAAAGAGAGGTTTTTCAATATTTATATTCATCCTTTTTCCTTTACCTCCAGCCATCAAGACAGCTATTATCATGTGTATCTCCTGAGTAAAAAAATAATAATTTAATTATTAAAGATATATCTATTTTTTTTGTTGTAATTTTTTTCTAGCTGCTAAAATACATGGTCCTCCTTGTTTTCCACCAACAGGAACTTTTATAGTTCCCATTGAATTCATACACCTGGCCATTATAGCAGAACCTAAAGCTAATCCATCTGAAACAAATACACAGTCTTTAAACTTATCTTTAGTATATTCAAGTATTAATTCAGGTTTCTTACCAGTAATCCCTGCCCTACCAGTTATTCCCAAAGCAGATCCAGGAGCTATAATATTCTCATTAAATGCAACATCCAAAAGTCTTTTAACAATAATTGCACTTACATGATCCATAGTAGCAAATAATGTAGGTAAACCATCGTTTTTATAAAGTTCTTCTCCTAATGAAATTAAATCAGGAATTCTATCACCATTTTCACCAACATCACAACCAATCAAACAAGTCCCTGCCTTTTGAGCAGCTTCTGGTTTAACAGGAACAGTTCCAAACCTATTTCTATCCATTGGAATCTTTCTAATATCAATAATTTTATGAACTTTTTCTGCATTAACTTTAGCATGTTTCCAGTCAGCTTTTTTAAGTATATCTTTAGAATATAAATCAATTGCAGCTCCACCCTTTTTATCCACCTTATCAGTTCCACGAACAAGTGAATCCGCTATAACTCCTGCAAGACCTAAAAAATTCCCAACAGTATGTGCATAAGGTTCATCATCATTAACTACCCTACCAGCTAAGGTTGATCCAAAATCAATTGAAACACAAGGATTTCTATAATCAACTTTCGTCCATTTAGCTCCAAGTTTTATACCCGCTGTAACAAGTTCACCTTCCATTTCATTAGACACAACTTCTTCTCCTTTAGGTGGAAGAACACTAACAACAGCACCGTCAAACATTACTTTATCAAGAAGAGTATAATCTTTTAATCTATCTGGAAAATTATCAATAGACATAGCTGGAGCCATTTTTCTTGGAGCAACCCCTGCATCTAAACATCCATTAGCTAGAGCGATTATAAGTTTCCCACTCTCTTCAGGAGTTGCAAAACCTGCTGTTACACCAGTTGAACGGACTACAAAATCTAAATCATCTTCAATATTAATATGAGCTTCCTTTGCAGCTTCAATAACAGTATCACGAACTAACTCAGATACAGATTCTTTTGAAAGTTCAATACCCCACACAGTTTTACCAAAAACTTCTTCTTTTGGTTTTGGTGGCCTAATATCTCTTGTCATATTAACAACTTTACTTAAAAGATAGCTTTCACTTGTATTTAAATTAGTTGCACAAATGATACACTTTGTAGTTGTATTCCCAAGTTCAACAGAAGCTGTAATATAATATTCATCAGGCCTCATCTTATAACCAGAACCGGCGGTTTTGGCTGAAAAAGGAGATGATTTTAAAGATTCAAATTTTTTAAATTTACTTTTAGCTATTACAGGTTTAGGACCTAAACCAAAAATTTTACTTATAAAAGACATGTATTTTTCCCTCAAAACATCTTTTTATTTTATAATACCCACTCAAAAGCATTTAAATTAAATTATTAATATAATAATTAAATTAATAATATAAAAATATACTATTTTTATATATTAAAAGTAAAGTTTATAAAGATTTTTAAAATTTTTTAAGAATGATTAAAAAATTATAAAATAAAAGTTAAAGATAAAAAAGAAAAATAAAAAGCTACAAACTATAATTTAAAATTGAAAGTTAGAAATAAAAATAAAATAAAAATAAATTAAAAAATAATTAAAAAATAAATTAAATAATAAATTAAATAATAAATTAAATATTAATCCAATTTACAGCTATCTATTTCAATTGTTCTTACTAAATGTATTGTACATGGAGCAAAATGGACAACTTCCTCAGAAACACTTCCTAAAAGATGTTTATCAACTATACTCTTTCCAGTACCCATTACAATAACATCAACACAGTTATCTTCAGCTGTTTTAACAATTACCTCTGCAGGTTTACCCTTAGATAATTTTTTTACAATAGATATATTTTTATTATTATCCAAATCCAATAACTGTTCAAATTCCTCTAAAAATATTTTTCCTTTGGAATTGAGCTCAACAACCATAGCTTCCTTTATTTTTTTAGGAGTTAAAAAAGGAACAGAGTCATCAACAACATATAAACCTATAATCTCAACTTCTCTATCCCCAATTAAATCAAGAGTACTATCTACTAATTCTTTAGTATAATTACCCATTATTGGAACTAAAACTTTACTATACATACAAATTCTCCAATTATTTCTAATTTCTTAACCTAATACGAATATTCTTAAAAAGGCATATAATACATAAACTATCATGAGAATAATACCAGAAAATCTATTTAATTTATTCCCATTAAACTTCATCAAAAGTAATGTTCCAGCAGTCACACCTATCATTACTGGAGCATCAAAATAAAGAGATAAATAATCAATTGGAATAGCTACTAATAGTGCAGGAATACCTATACCAATTAGAATATTAAAAGTTACACTTCCAAAAACAGTTCCCATAGAAATATCATGCAATCCTTTAATAGCAGAAGACAAAGTAACAACCAATTCAGGAATACTAGTACCAATAGACAGAGTGAACAAACCCATAATAGCAGGAGGTATTCCAAAAGTAGATGCTAGAGAACTAGCACTTGTAATTAACAATTGACAACCTATAGCTAAACCAATAATACCCAATATTGTAAATAAAATGCTTTTTTTCTTAATTGATTTTCTCTTTTCTAAAGTTTTATTAGAAATCTCATCAATCTTTTCAATATCTTTAGACTTTATAATATTTTCTTCACTATTAGGTAATTTTTTAACTTTATCTTTTTGAGCTTTTTCTTGATCCTTTACAAGAATTCTCATATAATAAATATAAAAAACAATCATCACTACAGAACCAAAACCAGATATGAAAAGTTGACCAGTAAAGTATCCAAACAACATAAAGGCTAACAATACAACTCCAGTTACTATAGCCATAAGTCCATCCCGATTAATAGATTTTTTATCAGCCTGTACTAAACCAGTAACAGTAGCAGTTATACCAAGAATTCCAGCAACATTCCATATATTAGAACCTATAACAACACCTACACCCATATCACCATTACCTCCTAAAGAAGCAATTAGTGCAGATCCAAACTCTGGAAGAGAAGTTCCAATTGCAGCAGCAGTCACACCAAGAAGAATCTGAGAAACACCCAAAGCAGTCCCTATCTCAACAATGTGATCTACAAACAAATCTGCCGCCTTTATAACAATTAATAAAGACACCACAAGCAAAATACACATCAATATAATCTCAAACATCCAATTTTCCCCATATAAATTAAAAACAAATAAATATCAGAACATCCTCATATATTTAACCCTAAATACAATCAATATACATCTTCAACCATATAAAGTTATTGAAAGTGTAAAAAAGTCAATTATAAAATAATATTAAAGTTATATAAAGAAATTTTATAAAAATATATTAAAAATAAAGAATATTATAAAATAAAAAGTATTATGAAATAAAAAGCTATAAAAACTAAAAATAATAAAAAAAGAAAAAATAGATTAGATGATAATCATCTAACCTCGTATATTGTTTTGTTAAAGAATAAACTATGAACAGATTATTCTTATAACATTTTGTTTATTGGATGGTCTTCTACAGGTTCAGTTCCCATATCTTTAGCAGCTTCAGCTATAAATATGTCAGCCATTGCACATGCAGGGAAAGCAATTTTAGCATTTTCAATAGGGCCAAAGAGAACAAAGTCTCCACCTACCATTTGCTGAACAATGTTAGAACCAATATCACAAACAGGCCATGCTTCTTTATGTTCTTTTTTGTATTCTCTTAACCAATCCCATGCAGAAGGCACATTGTGAATACCAGAACCTACAGGTAATCCCCATTTACTTTTTACAGCAAAGGAAGTTCTTGCAGCAACCCCAGCACCTTGACCAAGAGGAGTAACAGCAGTATCCATTAAAGGCTTAGTAATTCCACATTCTTCAGACATTTGTAATAAACCTTGATCGATGGTACCATCACCATCTTCCCAAATACCAATTTTACCTTCAACAGTAGCATTCATTGGGTTAAAACCTAATACAATAGAAGCAGAAATATCAGATTCTTTTACAGCTTCAATCTCTTCAGCTTCTGCAGCCATGTTAATTGAATTGTAAATAGCTCTTTCAGATAATCCAGCTTCAGTAGCATATTTTGCTCCAGCCATTCTTGCTTCACCAGAAGTAGAATCTATAAGGAAAGGAGAGTCAGAAATGTCTCCAACAAACTCTAAGTACTTAACTAAAGCTTCTTCAGTTTGTCCGAAAACTTGTACTAAACAAGGATTTCCAGTAACATCCATCATTTCTTCCATAGTTTTAATTCTTTCTTCTGCAGCATCTTTATCAAAGACACCTGCTTTTTCATCACTAATAATATTGTGTCCACCATAAAAGATGGTACCTGCTAAAACAGTAGGATATTCTCCTGGCTGGCCTCCAATATTAACGCCAGCTATATCCAATACTTCTTGTTCTTTATCAAACCTAAACATTTATAATCCTCCATCCTTAGAGTAATGCGCCTAATAGTAATGGTAAAAGATTATATTTCATAACTACAACCATTATTATAAGACCTATTATTATACCATATAAAATACCAACATCTCTACCAGTTTGTTGACCTAATCTTTGGTAGTATTCACCAAGAGTAAACTCAACTTTTTCTTCAATCTCATCTAATTTCTCATTAGATTTATTATAATCATCAGCAGAGACAAGTACTCGAGGTATTGTATTTTCTTCAGACATTCATAACACCTCTTAGAACAAATTCGCTATATATGGGATTACTACAACTAATAAAAAAGCAATAGCTATTCCTAAGCCAATCCCAGTAAATCTTGTTGAAATTAATCCTGCGAATAATCTTCCTTCTCTTCCAATCAATTGAGATCTGTATTGTATATCTTCGGATACATTTTTAATACCACGGACGTTTGGTTTGTTAGATAACTTAACCATAATTAAACCTCCTTATATAAATCCTAGGAATAAACATCCAACTACCAAAGTAAAGATTAGTCCTATCATAATACCTTGAACTTTACCAGAATAATTACCAGCAAAATTTCTTTGTACAGCACCAATCATTTTAATTTGAGTTTGAATGTTTCTCATCCTTGCCTCAATTAAAGCAGTTTCAGGAGCAACTGGGCGAACTTCTTCACCCTCATCCTCTTCATCTCCACTATCATCAAGAGAAATTACATAAGCTTCCTCTTCGAAAGCACCAGGATCTTTTTCAATACATTCTTTAACTTTAGCTTCAATTGCACCAGCATCTTCCACATCGATCATGTTGACAATCTCAAGTTGAGATTGGAATCTTTCAATTCCTTCATCAGGAATGTTTTCAACATAAGGAATAGCTCCAGTAGCACCCATTATACTTCTTTTTTCTGGGTCTACACCATTTTGATGCAATGCTTCAAAACTTTGACCTGTAATGTGTCCTTGAACTTCAGACCCACATAATATTAAAAATCTAATGTTAGGGTTTGATATTATATTAGCTACAACTTTCTCAATACCGAGATTCTCTGTTTTACAAGGTCCAGCAATAGCTGCACCAGCGTTAGCAGGAACATCTTCATTGTGAGAACCTAAAGTTGTAACAGCAACAGGACTCTCAGGGTCTCCAGCAATATAATCTCCATTGATTATTGGCCATCCTTCTGCAGGTGATTTTTTATCCACCATCATAAAACCCCCAGATTAACGAGTAGAGGAATTGCAGCTATTAAAACAAATAAAGCTATTAAGAATCCATACACCATGTTTGTAAGCATACCTGCAGTAGCATAGGCACCTTCTCTTCCAGGATAAGATCCTCGAGAAACAGTGTTTGGATCTAGTGAATTCATTAAATCGTCTGCTGCAGCCTCTAAATCAGTTATTTCATTGTTTATATCATCCATAGAGAGTACTAAAACTTCTCTTCCTAAAGCAGCCCCAACTATCCCAGTAGAGGGATCGAGAGTTAAGCTGTACTCAGGAACAATTTTAATTAAAGGTAACATTTCCATATTTTCTCCCCCTATTGTTCTTCAACCTTAGGCCATAATCCAGACCATTTGACAGATGCAGCTTCATTGAATGATGCTTTAATGTATGCTCTGATAGATATTATCCAACCAATTGCAGCAACAATAATTACAGCTACCCATACAGGAATTCCCATCCACATATTAGGAACAGGGTTAATAATAGTTAAAATTCCAGTGATAAACATAGCTAAAAATGCTGTAGATGCAGCTAATTTAAGAGTTCTAACTTGGTTCTCATTAGGACCTAAACATGCATTAAATGGATGTTGTATAGCCATAGTATTCATTATAAAGAATAAAGCAATAAATCCAGGAGCTACAACAGAAGTAAGAATTCCATCAATATTATAGGTTCCTGCAAGAGTTGCAGAGAATGCTAAGACAGACAAACCAGCAGCACCTGAAATTTCAGCAGTACATCTTTCAAGTACTGGTATTTTCATTCCAACAATCTTCTTTGCTATTACACCAATAATAAGACCTAAAACCATTGAAAGAATTAAAGCAATGATTGGTCCTAAAATTCCAAGTCCACTAGCAAAAGAAAGAGATACTAAAGCAATACCAGCTAATGCACCGATAATACCTATTGAAAGAGACATATATCCGATAGAAGGTACACCAGTACCTAAACCGTAACTTGCAACTCTACGAATAGCATCTGCACCCCATACTATAGCACAGACCCCACCAAGAGCTGCTAAAACAGGACCGAAAACTGGGTTAAATTGGACTAAATAAATTCCAACAAGGCCTCCAACTATTCCTAAAAGAAGCAATTTTTCAGCACCAATTGCACCACCAGATGGTCCTCCACCAGCTGCTGACATTATGCAACACCTCCAGTTAAAACAATAGCAAATACACTCATTATAATAGAAGCAATAGCACAAGCAAGTATACCAGTACCAATTCTTTTAAATTTAGGGTCGTGGAAACCTTCAATAGTACCACCAATATTATAAGAAGCAATTACTGAATTTATAAAGAATACACCAACTGCAAGAATAGCAGCTAAACCTGCAGTTATAGCAGGATCAGTTACAAAGCTTCCTTCAGTCATTGCAATATTAATACCATAGTAAACAAGTCCACCACCAGCACCACCGAGTAAACCACCGATGATACCACTTACAAAACAAACAGTAGGAATACCATGCCCTTCAGTACCAGAAGTAACATATTTTTCTTGATTTCTACCAGTTATTGGGTCAACTTCAACTTTAGCAGAAGAAGGTACAACACCAACACCGAAAATATAAATAATATTTGCAATTAGCATAGTTATTCCAATCATCATCATTGCACCTACTGCACCAGCGATTGCAATGATATACCATGGCTGACCAGTCATAGCTGCTGCAGTGATTAAACCAGTTAACCCAGCACCCGCTGCGAGCATTGCTGTACCAGTTCCTACACCAGTAGCTGTTGCCATAGCTGCAGGAGCTCCTCCTACTGGTATGAAGTGTACACCTCCACCAATGAGGATTCCTCCAACTGTTATAAATAATATTAAACTTATTGGATCCATAAATGAAACCTCCTTAATCTTCCTTATATGGTCCATATTTAGTTCTGGCAAAGTTTTCAAGTCTTTCATTCATAATAATAAGAAGAATAACTATAATCAAGCCTGCAATTAATCCTCCGACTAACCCAAATACTACGGTTATCCAGAAACTTAAAAATACAATAGCACCAAAACAAAAACCAGTTAATGGTCCACCAAATTTCGCACAAAAGTTAACAGTATCAATAGAATTTCTTGCACCAAGTTCAGACTTAGTTACTATATCACCATGAATAGCTACAGGAATACCTCCACCAAATGGATATTGTTGGTATTCTCTTTCTGCACCATAAGCAACATCCCCAGTAGAAGAACCAATAGCACCAATAGTTATCCCCCATAAAACAGCAAGAAGCGGTAATGGGAAAACGTGTAATGGAGTTCCATTAAGAGGTATAGTCATTAAGTAAGATATACTTACAATACAAAAGGTAGTTATAAAACCATGACCTGCAATAGGTCCTAAAGCTTGGGTTAAAGCATCCATAAATAATGGCTGCTCAAACTGAGATTGACTTACAATCCGTCCCATATGTGCTGTTACTGAGTATACAACATGTACTAAAGCAGCAATAGTTGCACCAATAGCAATTCCTACAATAGGCATTAAATTAAAGTTAAACATTGGTGAAATCAAAACAAATGCTATAGAACCTGCGATACCACACCAAGCACCATATGCAACTGGTTCACCAGAAACAGCCTTATTAATAAATCGGTGTAAATGTCCCATTTGAGGAGCTAGCTGAACTTGTGAGTTTGGATTACTCATGGAACCAACATCAGATTCTAAATCTTCAGAAGTTCCAGCTATAGTTGCAGCTGCACCCATCAATGCAACAACACCTAATGTTATAGGGTCCATATTTTCTTTTCCTCCTTAGTTTTTATTAAATTGATTATTTAATAAATATAATATTTTTTATTAGTTAATAGTTGTCTATTATTATTAATTTACTAAGATTAAAATTTACTATGATTAATTTATAAGTTTTAAATTTTTCAATTTATGAAACATAATGATAATAATGATAATTAATGTCTTAACTCTCTCAAATCATGAATTAAACAACTAACAAAAAAATAAAAAATAATAGGTGTTAAAACACCTATTTAGCTGGTATAATTAGAGATCTTTCACCATCTGGCATGAATTCTCTTAATGCACCTTTTGCAATTTCAGCACGAGGTTGGGAGAAGTCGAAACTTAAGTTTTGATCAGCAAATGCGATTTTAACCAATGGGTTAAATGCAAATGCATCTCCACGAGCTGAATGAGGAGCTTGTGAAATACCTGCGTATTCACCTTGGTGTCCTACATTCATTGCATAGTTAGGATAGTTTGGTCCTCTCATTTCAACTGGTAATCCTTCGTCATTTCTTATAGAGAATACGTTGGATGCACCACATTGATCTTGTAAATCGTAACCATAGAATCCTAATCTAGAGTGTTGTTCTTTGTGTAAGTACATAGATAAATACCATGCGCTTAAACCAGTTTGGGAGTTTCCAGTAGCGAAAGCTGTTGCACAACCAGCAGCGGCTGAAACAACAGATGCTCTTTGAGAACCACCGAATTGGGTTTCAAGTAATGCAGGATATTCTTCGTATTGTTCTAATCCATAGAAAGTTACTTCAGAACCTACATCAAGAACAGTGTCCATGTTGTTTGGAGCTTCACATATTCCAAATTTGTCTTCGACATATTCTTTACCATAGTATAAGAAATCGTCAAGAATATTGTCAGTATAAGCTGCAGATGCGTATTGAGTAAATCCAACACCACCAGACATGTAAGAACCTAACCAAATTTGGTCGTATAAAGCAGCTCCAGCAGCTACTACATCTAAAGCAGATCTAACTGGATCATCAGGGTTAACTCTTGTAGATTGAACCATATCAGCTAAGAAACCAAATGCAATTCCACCAGGTTCATTTTCTGCTCTTGCTCTTCTAACTGGTAAGTAAGTACCCATATGTATAACTTCTGCATGTTTAGATGCGTAAGCAAAGTCACCAGTAGCTCCTTCACCAGCACATTGATTATAAGCAGAAATCATTGACATACCAATTTGCATAGCAGACCATCTGGAAGTAGTACCACCATCACAAACTCTTCCAACAATAGTCGGAATTCTTACAGCTTGCCATACTTTATCACCAACTTCAGCTTTTAAAGCTTCAGCTTGGTCTTCTGGGAACTCTTTGTTAATGTCTAAAACAAATGCACTGTCAATTTCATCAGCTAATTCATCATCACCAGTAAATACTTTTACATAACTGTCAGCTACGAGTGATGGGTTAGTTTCAACCATGTGCTCTTGTACAACAGCAGCACCAGGCATAGCGTGGTTAACAGTTTCTAAATATTCAGTAATTGTTTCAGGAGTAACTTCCATACCTAATCTTTTTTCAAGAACATTGTGTGCAGTGTTTAATCCTACAATAACAGTTCTTCTGATGTCATCCCACATTTGTTGGATAGCAGCATTATTAACAAAATGGAAATCGTCCCCTTCAACATAAGTGTCAGTTGTAGATACTTGGTAAGGCATTAATGCTCTTTGTCCTAATGGAGAACCTACATCTGGGTTATATTGAGGAATACCTCTTTTTTCGGCAATTTCTTTACCTGCGTTAGCAAATTCAGTTTTCCTTTCAGATTGTTTCCATCCACCTAAATTATAAAAAGTAGTGGTTTTTTCTTCAGGATCTTCTTTGAATTTTTTATTTAATGCTTCGATAAACTTTTTATCAGCCATATTAATCTCCTCTCCTTATTCTGGACAGAATCCACCTTCGGATCTTGTGACGTGTATTCTTTGTAATATTTCTACAGCGTCTTTATCGTCCTTATAAGCTTCACCATCTACTCTGTAAATAGTGGTCTTCTTCATTAAAGTTTCTTCATCTAATGGCTCACCGAGTACAACAGGTTCATCAAGTTCTTTACCAATTTGGTCCTTTACCATTTCGATTTTTCCAGTTTCTTTGTTTAATAATTGTCTTCTTAACATATCAAACATTACACCATCTTCATCGAGTCTTAAAGAGTGACCATGAACAGATTTACCTCTGATTCCAGATCTTGCTGGATCAAAGTATTCGGTTTCTAATAATTCTTTTGATATTTTTTCGAGATCTCTTTCTCTTGCTTCGATAATTTGTCTTCCAGACAAAGTACCTGCGTCTACTCCTCTATATCTGTTTAAGTAAGATCTAGATCTTAAGTAAGGTTGAGCAGGAGCAAAATACATTGAATCTACAAATTGAATATATCTAACTCTATCCCCGGCTTTTGCACCATCGATTGGTTCTACTAATTCTCTAATAATGTCCTCAGGCTCATCCATTTCATCTAATGGTGGGTGAACACTTTTATATTCTTCACCTGGAGCTCTGTGACCTAATACTTTTACTACACCTTCATCAGATATTTCTCTTAATTTTTCTAACTCATAATCAGGGTCAGAAAAGTTTCTTCTATTTTGAGCTACCTGAGAAGTTCCTGGATAATATTGTGCCATAAATCATGCACCTCCTAATGCTAACTTAACTTTTCTAATAATCTCATCTAATTTTTCTTGGGAACATGTTTCTCCCCTAATAACACCACTAACAATATCAACAATTTTACCCTTAGTTTTAACTCCTTCATTAGCCTCATCAGGCATGACACGAGAGGTTTTAACACCAATTTTAGCAAAATCTTCAAAATCGACAGGATATTCACAAATAATAACACAAGGACAATTGACATTGCGAAGTATTAATCTCGCTTTGTAAATAATATGATTTTTAACTCCTCCAAGATGAATGACCAGTAACTTGAATTGTGACATTTGATCAACTTCTTTATCAGTTAAACCAAATCCCCCACTTGCACCTGGAGCATCCGATGGAGTACCTGCGCCAGCATTAAGTATCATTGTACTAGTTAAAACATTAGCTTCGCGAAGTGCAAAGGTTATTTCACAAACAGGTTTTGTGATATGCCTTCTTCCAGGAGACATAGCTACTGCAAGAACATCACTTCCACATTCTGCAAAAGTTCCTCTTTGAGCTATTCCTCCACCTTCACCAAGACCCATTGTTTCACGACAATCAACAACATGGGTACAACGTCCAATCATCTTATTCATCCTTATTATATTATTTATCCTTATTATTGATCATTAATTGATATCATGAGATATCATTTATATGAAATATTTCAATAAGATCCTCAATCCTTATCTTTTTTTATGATAGTTACTCTGTCTGAGAGCTTAGCTGATTGATCAGTCATTCCAATTAACTCTTCAGGAATGTCTGCATCCCCATATTTAATGTTATCAGAGACAGTCTTCTGAGTTCTGATGTATTTTCCAATATTTATATCAAATCCAAAAGGAAGATATTCATTGCATATTTCCCTTATATCATCAATAGTGGATTCATTTGAAATTTCAACAAAAATACGGCCAGTTTTAACTTTAAGCTCAAGTTCTTTACCATTGACTGTAATTTTTCTTCTATCAACATATCGTGGATCTTCGTTAGGGTCTTCAGGAGGGAGTCTTGGTCCTTGAATAACCGTCCTTTTAACATCATCAAGACTTTCAATACCATTCAACAACTTTTCAGTTGTATCTGCTCCTAAAACTCTATGTGGAAATACTTCTATGTCCATTTATAATTATCCCCATTTAATTAGTATGATTATATGATTAATTTTAGTATATCTAAATAATTTATCCCATATCCTAGATATTGATTCTAAACAACATTTAAATACCATATTAATATTTAAACACTATCTTAATAATTCATTTAAATATTTTATAATTAATTAATCACAAAAAACATGCGAGATTTTAGATGTCACCTTTTATGTCTGCAGCTGCTTCCACTACATATTTTAATGGTTCTCTGAATTCATCAACACTACTGAATACTTCTTTAATTAATCCAGAAGTAGCTTCAGGTGAGAAAAGCTGAGTACCTGCGTCAAGACACATTGCAGCTACAACACAAGGGATACAGAATCCTTTACTGTGTCTGGTTACAACGTGGTTACCGTTAAAGAGACCTGGGCCTCCTCCACCATAAATAGAGTGACTAAAGAATGAAAATCCTACAGCTACCCCTTCAGCTCTACCGAAATCTACACCAGGAAGACCAGTTGCAAATTCAAGAGAGTCATTGAAATACAAAATTGAAGATGGTACACCCTGAGCAGCTCTAGCAGCACCTACATTTACTATAGTTGCAGCAGTAGCTCCAGCAGCAGCATAAGCATTCCATTTAGCTAAATCGTTAGTTTCATAAACATTGAAACCATTTAAATCTTTTTCTACACTAACAACACTATCAGTAGTAGCTCTAGCAACAGTATCATTCATAACAGAACCAACAGTTCCTTCTTTAGCATTATCTTTAACTAAGTCTAAAACAATATTGTCTGCGTTCATTCCTTGATATGCTAATCCTAATAAGTGCATTCTTTCAAATGCTCCAATAGCATCACCCATTTCAAACATAGCAGTTTGTTCTAAGATACTGGAAAGTGCAGTTCCTTGTAATGTGTTTTTTAATGTAGCAGCAGCTACGTGGTTAGCCATAATATTTCTTAAAGCATAACCTGGACCTTCAAGCTTTTGAGGAATATCTAACATAGTTGCAATGTTAGAACCCATGTAATCAACAGACTGAGGATATCTTCCAAGAATTGCAGCTTTTACCATGTTAGCATCATACATACTAATATCAAATTGTTTAATAATAGCTTGTACTAATGCAGTTGCAGTAGATAAGGTTGCTACAGAATATTCAGCAGCAGATTCTAATCTTGCAGTTGGTATTTGAACTAAAATCCTCTTTCCACCAGAAAGAAGCTCTACATTTGTATCATCATCATCAGTTACTTGAACCATTTCTTTTAAAGCAGATGCAATAGCTTGAGCATTGCCAGTAATATCTAGGTCCATTTCTCTTCCTAAAATCTTAGATCCTGCTCCACCGACAGATGCAGATCTTAAGGAATTTTCAATACCTTCTAAGTTTACAGCTACGGTCCTTTTTACACCACTAACGATGCTTTTTATTGCAGGGTTCCGTAGTGGGCTTAAGGCTTCGATAGGTACATCAGATTCAACTAATGACCCTCTATCGTCGTATAAATCGACTTTATCATCAAACTTCGCCATTTTTTCCCTCCTAACTAAATATAGTTATTAATATACCTCTCTAATACAAACGGTCATTTTTAAGCTTGTATTGAGTAAGCTCATTTGCAGTTTTTTGCAATAACTAGCTATTTGGTATACGAATTTTAATTTGATTAATATATATTATAAATATTATTTCTGAAGGCAAATAGCAAAGCTTATAAAGGAGAAGGAAACCTGAATTTTTTAAGAATCCTATAATAGAAAGTAATACTTTTTTAAATGAATAAAAAAGAGTTTTAACAGTTTTTAAAAACATAAAAATGATTTAAAATAATAAATAGACACTAAAATACTTTAAATAGTAAAAATAGAATTATTAAATTAATTATTATTAAAAAAACCATTAAAATCATTTTAAATAAAAATATGTTAAAATAATGAAAAATAGGACTAATATAAATAGACAAAATATTAAAAAATATTGAAAATAATGTAAATATTATCTAAAAATTATATAAAAATTGAAACAATATCAAATTAAATAATGAAATAATAAAAATTTTATAATTATAATAAGTAATAATAATCATTGGATAAAAAGTAAGGGTATTTTGATATCATTTATTATTTTTTATCATAATAAATATAATTTTAAAGAGTAATTTTAAAGATTTAAGGAATAATTTTAAAGAGTAATTTAAAGAATAATTTTTTATGTTAGATCGATTTGTGGATTGTTTTTATAAAAATTTAATTAATATAAATATTAGTTAAAATATTTAGAAAATTAGTATAAAATATTCAAAAATATTATTATAAATAAAATATTATTATAAATAATTTAAAAAAATATTATAAAAAATTTAATTTAAAAAAATAGTATAAAAAATTCAATTAAATACTGAAACTAAAAATAAAAAAGATACTTCAAGTCTTTTTCATTTTCATACCAAAAAAGTTAATAGCCTCGACTAAATCTCTAAATAATTCAATTTCTTTTTCAATTACATTTTCTTCAGTCAAAGTTCCACTCATTTCTCCATCAACAGACAATTTTTCAGGACCTCTACCAACTACCCTCTCAATGCCATCAGAACTAAAAATCTTCTCTGCATCAATTTGATGAACAAAACATCTGCCAGGAATTATAACTGTATCTTTTACATCAGATAAATCTAAATCTTCTAAATCATTCTTTGTAATTAAGCAAGCAATATCTTTTTTAGTTGCAACAACATTAACATCATCAGTATCTAATTTATCGAATATTTTTTCAATATAAGGTGCAGCTATTTTAGATGTTACAATTGTAGCTTCACCAGTTATCTCTTGAATAAATTGAAGATATATCTCATTTTCATTTTTTGATAGTGCAAATGGAGCACCAGTATCTGGATCTGAAACAGGAGTTCCAGTAACGCGAATATTATATTCTTTATTTATACTTTCTACAAGCTTTTGAAACTCATCAATACTAGTAGAGTTTATGCCTTTTATAACAGGCTCATTACCTAAAATTAAGCCTTCATTTGTAGTATTAGCAAAACGCATAAGAATCAAAGCTTTTGCACCCCAATTTTCAAGATCTTCACAAGTTTGATGTAAAATATCCCCATCATTTACACCAGGAATAATAACTGTAGCTGCATGAAGATCAGTACTTTCAGCAAAGATTTTTGCTGCTTTAATAGATTCTTCAGGATTAGGATCTTTCATCCAATCTGCTCGAAGTTCAGGATTAGAAGCAAACAATGTATATGTAACTTCATCCACTCCATGATTTATCAATCGATTAGCCATCTCTGCATCATCAATACCTTTTCCACTTGTATAACCAAGATGCATAGGTATGTCAAATTGTTTTAAAGTTCCAGTTAGTTCTTCAAGATGAGGATAACAGCTAACATCTCCCCCACCACTAATATTGACCTTAAGATTATTATCATTAGGATTAGTCATCATCAAAGTAGTCTGAATCTCATTTACAACAAAAAAAGGCATTTTAAATTCATTTTTAGTTTCACTAACACCTTCACTACAATTAGAGCATCCAACTTTACCCGGAGAACACTTAGAACATCCTAAAGGTTCAATAGATTTTACTTTCCTAAAATAACAATATTTACAGAATCCTCGACAGTCTTTTCCTGGAATCCCGCCAACATCAGCTACAATTTGCATATTAATACTATTTTTTTTATACTATAAAAATCTTTTTAGTTATAAAAAATAGTATTAAAAAGAAAAAAATCATGGGAATGCCCATAATTATCAGTTTTTTGATTGTTATTATTATCTTTATTTATTAATTAACGAAAATAAAATAAAATAAAAATAAGAAATGAACAGTCAAATGATGAAAATGTAAAAAATAAAGAAATAAAAGAAATAAAAATGAAAAAATAAAAAATAAAAAATAAAGAAAAAATAAAAAAAGAAAGAAAAATTTAAAAATAAAAGTTTTTAATAATTGATAAAAGCTATAACTAATAGATTAATAGTTTTTAATTCAATTATCTGCTTCATTATATATCAAACCAATTGATCTTGATTGGAATAAAGTCAAGAAAGATGGAATAATTAATAAATAAATAATGAAACCAATTATTGGAATGAAAATAATTAGAGCAGCTATAAAAGAAATAACAACTACAATTATATACAGAAGTATAAACCAAACTATATAATTTCCCCAACCAATTCTAGAAATTGTATCATTTATTTCTCTAAATTTGATAATTGAACCTAATTTACCAGATTCAGCTAATTTTGCCATAGCAATAAATGCAAACAATGAGAATATTACTGATAAAATAGCTGCTACAGTATTAACGATAGCAACTGCATATCCATTACTAACCATATATCCTGTAGCAATTGAATTAGGTAAATACGCTCCAGTTTGATTATAAATATTTAAAGATTGATTAATACTTGCAAATTCAGAAAATACACCTAATGCATAAGCAAGGACCAAAGTAATAATAACTGGTATTATCATATATACAATATTTAAAACTAAAACCTTTAATCCATCAACAATGTTGTCAGACCACTTAAATTCTGGTAAAGATTCTTCTTGATCATCAATTGCCACATTTTTGTTAAAAATAGTTTCTCTTATTACACTAAGACCATACCCACTATAAATTAAACCAACAATTATAGCAAAAATTAATGCTATAACAAATATTATAGCTATTGGAATGACTTGGGCAAATAAAAGGCTAATTCCAGCAATAATCATTAATATAAATAATCCTATTATTAATAAACCTAAAATTAAAACTTTGCCCCAATCTTTAGTTGGATATTTAAATGAATTTTTAAATAATTCTGAGATGTTCATTTTATCACCATAAAGTTATTTGGTATAATTTATCTAATATAATTTATCTTATCTAATATAATTTATCTAATTTACTTAATATATAATCTAATAAATTTAGCCTAATAATAAATTGTCTAATAAATAAACTGTTATTGTAGTTATGTTATTATAGTTATTTTTTAAGTTGTTTATTATGTTATTTTTTATACTTCTGTTATTTTTCCATATTATTATTAATTTCTATATTATTATTAATATTTTAATTATTAATAATTATTATATTAATTATTATTCTGCTTTTTATTTTGATTAGTATCCTAATTACTGTTTTAATTATCTTTTATAATCATTTTATATCATTTTTTAATATTAAAGATCCTAAAAATTTCTAATTTTAGATTTTTTATAAATTAAACCTATACTTCTACCATAAAAAATTGTCATAAATGGTAAAATTACTAAAAATAGTATTATCATACCTAAAAATGGAATAATCGAAATTATAAATCCTACAAATAAAATAAACAGTGAAATAAAAAATAATATTACTAATAAAAGTATATACTTACGCCAAGATATTTTTACAATATCTGAAAATACTAACTTAAAATTTAATCCATCTTTAATATTACCAGAATCAGCAAACCTTGCAATAGCTATAACCAAAAACAATGTAAATATAATAAACAAAATAATAGCTATTATAGGGATTATAACAATGTTAGGAATGGTTTCAACCATAAAATAACTTGGAATAGAAGTTTCAATACCAAAATAAAAAAATGATGCAAATATTTGGGAAATGATATTATATGCACCAATTAAATAAGCGACAATTAGAACTATTATTGCAGGTATTAAATAATATGCAATAGAAATAATAAATACTTTAATTCCATCTGAAAGATTTTTTATAATTCTTATTGAAGGAATATCCACATTTTCATTAATAGTACCTTTAATTATAGATATTAAATAACCAATAGCTATTAATACTATGAAAATACCTATAATATTTGAGATAAAATACAAGATCTGAGTTAAAACCCCATAACCTAAAGCAGTAGTGAGTGAAGGTAAAAGAGATATAATTGCATCAAAGAAAAATAAAACACCCAAAGTTAATAATTTATCAACATCTTTACTTGGATAAGATAAAGAATCTTTAAAAAGTTTAATAGTCTTCATTTTTCTCACTTACAAGTATAAAAATCAAATTTTAATATTTAACTAGTAAAAATTATAACTAGTAAACAATACTTATTAAACTATTGATATTAAACTATTTTAAATTATTGTTTTAAAATAATATTTATTAAATTTATTTAAAATTTATTATTAAATTTATTTTAAATTAATAATAATTATTAAATTAATAATAACTGTTAAATTAATAATAAAATAATAATGATTGTTAAAATAGAACATTAATGAAACTAGAATAAAAAGAAAATAAAAATAGAATAAGGATAGAATAAAAAATATAAAAAAATATAAAAAATAAAAAATTAAAATTTATTCTTTAGATTCATTGTATATTAAACCAAGAGTTCTCGCAGAAAATATCTCAGTATAAGATTTTACAATCAAAAGTACTATTATAGCTCCAATAAATGGAATAGCATTAATTAAAGTTGTTATAATACCAATGACAATCAAAATTATTGCGAAAAGAATAAGCCATATTATATAAGTTCCCCATCCAATTTTACTAATTTTTTTGAAGACATTGGCAAAGTTAGCAGCTGCACCTAAACTTTCAGTTTCAGCTAAAACAGCTTTAGCAATTAAAAGCAATAATCCAAATATTATGAATAATATTGCAGCTATTATAAATACTGTAAGAAAACTAAGACCCGCAGATGCTACAAGAGATTCTGGCGCAGTCTGAATAGATCCAGTAGAAGCACTTAAAATCGCTAATTGATAAAAGTAATTAAATGCACCAGTAGCATAAGCTACAATTAAAGTAATAATAACTGGGATTATATAATATACTATATGTAAAATAGCTAATTTAATTCCATCGATAAAATTCTTTCCCCAATCAAAATCAGGCAAAGGATCATCTGTATCCTTGACTGTTGTTCTAACTATACTCAAAGTATAACCATAGATTATTAAACCTACAATAATGAAAATAATTGCAGATATAATCTCTAAAATGTTTGCAGCAATATACTGACTTAATGCAATACCTAAAGCCTGTAAAAGACCAAATATTCCCGCGATTATGAATAAAACACCAAATATTAGTAGTTTATTCCAATCTTTTGTTGGATATGTTAATGAATCTTTAAAAAGTTCAATGATTTCCATATTTTCACCTCACATAGACAAAAAATAATACTATTTTTTGTTATTAAATTATTTGTCTAATATTATTAATATAGTTTTAGGATTATTTAGATAAAAAGTAGGGATATGAAAAAACATTTAGATTTAATCATTAGATACTTAATAAAAAATCATACATACAATAGTTAGATATTTAATAAAAAATTACATGTACACTAATTAGTTATTAATAAAAATTATATAATAAAAGTAATATCTATAATAAGAGTAACATCTTGTAAAATAAAAATAATAATGTAAAAAATAATACCACTAAATAAAAATTATACTGTTATACTAAAGAATTAATAATCTCCTTTAATCTTACAATACCAATATCTGATTTTACACCAATAGGATTAAAATGAGTTTTAACCACTATATAACCCTCTTTTTTTATTTCATCCATAATATCAGCTATCTTAGGAGCACTTATTTTAAGATTTTTACAAATTACATGAATATCATAGAAAGTAATAGGCGCATTTGACTCCTCGAAGCAGCTATGAAGTAATTTTAAGATCTTATCTTCAGTGTTTAATTTTTTCCTATTAGAATTATCTTCATCCAGTTTTTCAATCATTTTAGAAATAAAATCAGGATTTTGAAGCTTACCAATCCACAAAGGACCTGCAGAAATTAATTTTTCCCCACAAACTGGACAAAATTCTGGAATTGGGTTAGCTAATCCTTTTATAGCAGTTCTATAAAGACATTTTTTACAATGAGAAATATAACCAATATTAGAAGCTAGTGAATCATCAGTAGCTTTTGAACCTTTATCGATTTTAATATATAATCTCATATAATGTTCACTACTATGAGAAAGTTTAATATCTTCAATATATTTTTTATACTTAGCAAGAGTTAAAGAAACAAACCCTGCTAAAATCCTAATTCCATTCTCATGACAATACTCACTTTTAAAAGGTACTGCATTATATTTCCTAATACAAGGCTCTTTATAAGTACCACATAATGCAGAAGTATCAGTAGCTGTAATACAGAGAAGTGAATCTTTTTTTAAAGAATAACCTACAGAATCAACAAAATAAGAAGGAGTGCCAAAAGGATCAATATCAACTACATCAAAGACTCCTCTATTCTCACGAAGTATTATATTAGCTTCTTTTTGATAAATATCGATTTCAACATTGTTATTAAGTGCGTTTTGTTTTGATTGTTCTATAGCAAGTGAACTAATGTCATTTACAGAAACTATCCCCACTCCCTCAATTTCTTTTTTATATCGAATAGCTCTTATTCCACTTCCTCCAAAAACATCACAGATATTTATTTCTCTTTCTACTTCCTCTTGAAATGTTTGTAAGGCAAGGATTGATATATCTCTATTAAATTCCATTTTAGGATTATAAAAAACAGGTGCACTAGATGAAACTTTATCAAATCTAGGAACTCTAATTTCAACTAATCCTTCATTAATTATTTCAATTTCCTGTTTATCCATAAAAAAGCCCCTATAATTGATTGAAATTTCAGCATTGATAAATCCAATACTAGATTTATAGTATTTTTAAATTTTTAATATTCTTAAGCTTATAACATTCTTAGAATTTTAATATTTTAAATTTATAATATTCTTAAATTTCTAGTATTCTATTTTTTGCTTTTATTTTGTTTTTTCATTTATTTTTATATTTTATTTTTATATCAATCTTAATTCTTTTAATTATTAATTTTATTATTAATTCTCTTTTATTAATTCTCTTTATTATTGCTTTTTTATTATTATATTATTCTTTATAGATTAATTTATATATTAACTCAATGTAATAATAAAATTCAATGCATAATAAATATTAACTCTAAAATAAATATCAAATCTAATAAATATTAATCTCAGATATAATTATCTCAAATATAATGTTAAATCTCAATATAATTTATTAGGATTACTGTCAATTACTAAGATATATTAATAATGATTAAAATAAATATCTTTGTAATGTATATTATAAATTATAAAATTATTATAAGATTATTATTATAAAGTTATAATGTAATTTTTGAATATAATAAAAGGTGTATTAATGTCAGAGATTAAAATTCCCATTGCAAATCCTATTATTGGAGAAGAAGAGATAGAAGAAGTTGTAAAAGTTTTAAAAACAGGGTTTATTGCTCAAGGCCCTAAAGTAGCTGAATTTGAAGAAAAATTTGCAGAATTTGTTGGTGCAAAGTATGGAATAGCTACTAGTTCAGGAACAACAGCATTACATGTAGCTCTTCTAGCTTGTGGAATTAAAGAAGGAGATGAAGTAATCACAACACCATTTTCATTTGCAGCTACTGGAAATTCAATTTTATATACTGGAGCTAAACCAGTATTTGTAGATATAGACCCAAAAACATTCAATATCGACCCTAATAAAATAGAAGATGCAATAACCGAAAAAACAAAAGCTATAATGCCAGTTCAATTATATGGTCAAGCAGCAGATATGGATAAGATTAATGAAATAGCAAAAAAACATGATTTATATGTTATTGAAGATGCTGCACAAGCTCATGGATCCATGTATAAAGATAGTAAAGTTGGTAGTATAGGAGATCTTGCTTGTTTCAGTTTTTATCCAACTAAAAATATGACCACAAGCGAAGGAGGAATGATTACTACTAATGATAAGGAATTAGCTGAAAAAGCAAGGATCTTTAGAGCCCATGGTGAAACAAAAAGATATGAACATGCTGTTTTAGGCTATAATTTTAGAATGACAGATATAGCTGCAGCTATTGGTCTTGCACAACTCAAAAAAATTGATGAATTTAATCAAAAGAGAATTAATAATGCTGAATACCTTGATGAAAATTTAAAAGATGTTGAAGGAATAATTACTCCAAAAGTTCTTAGTGGAGTAAAACATGTTTATCATCAATATACTATAAAAATAAAAACAGGAAATAGAGATGAGTGGGTCAATTTCCTTAATGAAAATGGAATTGGAACAGGAATTCACTACCCAATACCTATTTACAAACAAGAACTTTATATTAACTTAGGATACGATGATAATCTTGAAGAAACAGAAAATGCAGCAAGTTCAGTCATTTCACTTCCGATTCATCCAAAAATCAATCAAGAAGATTTAGATACTATTATTAAAGTATTAAAAGAAGCATCAGATAAATTTAGCTAATTAATTTAGTTAAGATAAGTTTAACTGATAAAACTATCTAAAACTTAGCTTAAGTTAGTTAATAAATTATGGGTTTAAATAAATTACTGGTTTAATAACTTGATTATATTCATTTTAATTTTTATGATATAGATTTTATTTATTATATTTTTATCAATTTATTATATTTTTTATTATTAAATCGTTTTATTTTATAGTTATAACTAATAATATTATTTATAATTAATAATTTTTTAATTATATTAAATTTATACACTATTTTTAGTCTAAAAAACTAAAATATTAAAATTTAACTTTTATCGTGATTTAATGTTTTCTAATATTCTATAAAACTATTCTATCAGGATATTGATAAAGAATAACTTATTATATAGAAATTATATAAGAATATACTAATTATATAAAATTATTATAACATGATTCAATTAAGAAGGAATTTAGTACTATGTATGGAAAAGCCTATGGAAAACATTTAAAATTTATTTTTATGATAATTTTCTTATTATTTGTTGTTTCTTCATTAGAATGTTCTTTAGCTACAGATATTGATAAAAATAATATTTTTATTGGTAATAATATTAAAACAAATGTAGAAACTAATTCAACATCAAATGACACCTTAAACACAAAAATAGATTCAAAAAAAGAGGATTCAAAAACAAATACTCCTACTAACATAAGTAGTAAAAGTAAGTCTAAAATAGAAACTGGTTGTTGTTCTATAATTCTTCAAATAAACTCTAGTGCTTATACTTATGCTTATAGAAGAGATTCAACATATGCAGCAAATTTATACATAAAGAAAGTAAAATTATATGGAATTGAAGCATTAAAAGAATATAAAACAACAAACACATACTTTTTCCATTCAATAATATTCAAAAATGGATGGTATCTTGCAACAGGAGGAAGCGATAATCCAAAGGTTAATAAATATCTTCAGAATTTAGGAGCTAAGATGGTATATAAAAACACTATAAACTCAGTTTATATGAAAAAAGCTATGAAAAAAGTTAAAAGTTTAGGACTTGGGCATTTTGTTATTAAAGCTCCAAATGGAAAAGTTGGAGTAGTAATTTATAATTATGGAGTTTCAAAACTAAGTATCTTTAAAATGAAGTCTGGAGAATATTTAAGTATTCCAAACAGCCCTAATTTATTCAGACACAACAAATACACAGTGAAAAAAAATAAATCTGTTGATGCAGCTATATATATTGCAGGTACTGATAAATTTGGAGTAAATAGAAGAAATATAATAGTATATAATGTTGAAAACTTTAAATACAAAAATAAACTTAATAAAAATAAATTAAATAAAAAAACACTGATAAAAATTTGGGTAAGTAATGATAATGGAAGATACGTTGGAAGAAATACTGGTAATAAAGCAGATAATGTTATATTTAAAGGTAAAACTGTTTATGCAGGATCTATACCAAAAATTCCTAACAAAAGATACATTGGAAAAGTTTTACTAAAATAAAGATTACTAAAATAAAGATTACTAGATTACTAAAATAAAGATTGACAATTTATAAAATATATAAAATATACGAAATATCTATAAGTAAATATTCTATAAATAAGTATTATTTTATAATAAATATCTAATATATTTGTCTATCTCAATGTATTTGTCTATCAATCTATTATTTCATTAACAGTTGCAATTTTATCCTGCAAACCCCTATTTTTTTTATCTCTTCTATCATCTATTTTTAAAACAGTGAAAACTCTGTTAGCCCCAATATCAAAAACTGCTTCTTGAGCAGTTTTAACTGCTTCATAAACTTCATCAAGGTTTTGGGCTTCTATTTGAGTCCCCATTCCCGTGAGTTCATATTTAAGTCCAGATTCTTTAATAGCTTGAACAGCTACAGCAACATACTTTCCTAAGTCAGTTTCTTTAGTTCCTATTGGAACAACACCAAAATCTACAAGTATCATATTCTTACCTAATATTTATTAAAGCCTAATATTTTCTTACCTAATATTTATTAAATATTTAGCATTAGTTATTTTCAATGATTTCAATAAGTTCATTATCATTTAAATCTTTAAGATTATCATTCAAATATACTATAGCATCATAATACTCTTCTGCTCTTTTTCCAAGTAATTGTCCGTTTAAATCATTTTCAGCCAACACAATTATTTTTTCTGGATTTAAAGAATTTTTCTTTCGATTAATATCGTTATGTATATGTTTAACTCTTGTTTCTATTCCTTTTAATGCAGATTCAGGAATTTTTGGATTAATCTCTTTGATATCCATTACATCAAGAGGAACACTAGCTACTATTATTCTTTGAACATCCACACCTAATTTCTTTAAAAGCTTTTTAAAATTATTTTTAGAAGTTATAAAAAGAATATTTTCAGTTAATTTAGACATATCAATTTTTTCTTCTGTTTTTTCAATAACCTTAAAATCTGTCAGAATAGAATCTATATTATTTCTTGCTGAAATAAGAAATTTTGTAAATTCTTCTGCTTCTTCTTCAGAAAGTTGATGTTTAGGTAAACTACTATATATAAAGTCTTCTGCAGCTATCAAATCTTTAAATATATGTTCAAATATTTTAACATTAATATTTGCAGAGTTAGGAGCTTTTAACTTAAAATCTCCCTCTGAATTTACAGCAGATTTTTTTAATAAATGTTGAGCTTGCTTTAAACGAAAATCTTTCATAAAATTCCCTTTTATTAATCCTTTTTGACTTAAAAATTAAAGCATGTGAATTGAACTTGAGTCTTCTTTAACCACATTAAGAACAGTTTGAGTATAAGTTCTTTCTACATAAGGCTCTTTTAATAAATCTTTCACAAATCTATCTAATTCATCAGTGTCTTTAAATTTAGCTATTAAAAAAGCATCATACTCCCCAGTAACATCATAAATAGCTAAAACATGTTTACTAAAAGATTCTTTATTCTCCCAATTTTGTAACTTACCTCCTTTTACTCTAACCCCAATAATACTAGTAAGACCATATCCCAATTTTCTATGATCCATTATAGGTGCAAATTTCTTAATTACTCCAGTTTTCATTAGTTTGTCTACACGGTTATGAACTGTTCCAACAGAAATATCAAGTTCCCTTGAAATTTGTCTATATGGAGTTCTAGCATCTTCATTTATCATTTCTATTATATTCTTATCTGTTTCATCAATGATAACCACTTCATCTTTGTTATTACTATTCATATTATCCTCCTAAAAACAATACATACCTAAAAACAATATTTAAATTAGTTAACAACACTAGTAATAAAAATTAGAAACTAAAAGATTATGATGTTCTAATTTTAAAATTACTATATCTTTGAACAATGTTTAGTTTTTCATTATTAATATTCTTTTTCTTTTTAAATTTTTTATAAAAATATAATATTGGTACATTTATATTTACAAATAAGAACAAATTTCAGATAAATAATATCATATTAAAAATAGTACCCTTATTATTATTGCAAAAATATTAAAATATTAATAGTTACTATAAAAATAAGAACAATAATTATAAAAATATTAAATAAATATTATTATTGTAAATATTATTAACAATTTAGGAATTAACATAAGTTTGTAAAATATGGAGTTTAAAAACTAGATATTTCTAAAATGAAATCTAGAGAATACTTAAGTATTTCAAATAATTACAATATATTAGCTTAAAATATATCTTTGTTTTATAATACCCCTTCAAAAGCATTTAAATTAAATAATTAATTTAATAATTAAATATGGATATCAAATATACTATTTCTTATATTTAATAAAATTAAATTTTATAAATTTTTTAAGAATAATTAAAAAATATAAATTAATAAAATAAATATAAAACAATACAAAAATAAGCTAATAAAGAAATATAAGCTAATAAAGAGCTATAAGCTAATAAAAAATATAAATTAATAAAAGAAAGAACTATACAATAGCACTTTCACTTAAAAGTTTAACAAGAATATAATCATACATCTGAGATTTTTTAATATCTGCAATTTCCCCTAAACGTTTATCATTTACCATAACATTAGATATTTCTTCATTATATTTATCATAATCAAGTTTAACTCTAACACCATCAAGTTGACTTGTAACTGGGGTTGGAGAAATAATTTCTGATATAGCAGGAACTTGATTTTCAATAGCATTTTTAACTAGTATAGAAGGAGCTAATGGGGGGTCCAATGCAATATTCTTTCTTTTTTTATCTAAAACATCTTCAACAACTTCAACAAGTTTTCTAAGAGCCCTTATATTCTCTCCTCGCTTTAATCTTCTAGGGATCCTACCTAATCCACTAACATATTCATCAGCACCAGGAAGATCATTAATATCAATTTCAGGAGCTCCTGTAACAATCACTGGAATATCAATATCATCAAATAAGAAAGTTTTATCCATAATACATTGTTTAAAGCTACCAAGTGCATATATAGCTATATCATGCTCTTCAATTAACTTTTTTTCATATTCTGTAATTCCTGCAGTACCTTTTCCAGCACCACGAGCAAGTCCAATCATATTATCCTTAGCACCAAAACGTCTAAGATATTCAGAAATATCACATGCTGCATGAGGCAAATGATGTCTTGCAAGAGTCGGAGACACTATAGCTATTTCACAACCAGCCATTGGAGCAACAGAAATTTTACCTAGCAATTCTTTAGCTTTTTCTTTAATTTTATCAACATCATCAATAGGAATTGCCATGTTTAAAATTAAATCCATTTGAAGAACATTTTCTTGAAGAATAAATCCTCCTAAATCTTCAATGAGCTCCCTAATTTCCTCACTTTTATGGACTCCTCCAGAATAAGTTAAAGTTTCATACATAGTGTCATCTCAAAATATATAATCAAACGATAATTTAAGCAAACAATAATTATTAAATAATTATTAAATATATGTATAATTAAAAATCAAAGCCTTAAAAATACATTACAATAAAAATATATTATCAATCATTATTTATAAAATTATTTAATTATTAAAGTTTAATTATTAAAATTTAATTATTAAAACCTACTTATTAAAATTTATTTAATTATTAAAATAAATTAAACCATTAAAATTATATTAACTCTTTAAATTATTTAAAATAGAATATCTCAGCTCAGCCCTTTTAATTGGATTTTTAGATACATTATTATGTGTGGGAATAGAAATTAACCCATATTTCTTGTTTTCTTCGTCTATATCCATATAATCTGGAAATATAATGTAATCAATATTTGAACTATCACTTTCTAAATCAAGAATATTAAAGCCCATATCAATTATAATATCTCTAAGAAAAGATGAATAAACCTTAACATTTATTTTCGAGTTTTTTTCTTGAAAAACATTTTTTTTATTCATATCTAGCCAATCAGATGCTAAAGGATATTTTAAAAATATATCATTAATCTCTTGAGAGTCTAAAGCTGATTCATATAGACTAAAATCAATTTCATTCCAATTAAATTTTGAAGAATTTGAATTGTAGTGTTTATTTAAAATATTTTTAATTTTAGACACTTGAATAATGCTATTTTTTATCTGGGAAAAAGTATTTAATTTTATTTTTAATGAGTCCATTTTAGTATTGCTTTCAGATAAAATAATAGCTAAATCCCCATCTTCATTATCAGGATTTTTATTAACTTTGTAATCAACTATCCCTACAAATTCAAGTATCTTTTCACACATAGGTGTTGTGACAATTTTCATAATATAATATAATTCAATATGTAATTTATAATTTTATAATTTTATAACTTTATAATTTTAGAATAGTAATAGAATCATGATAATGCTAAAAATTAGAATATTAATAAAAATTATAATCTTAACAATTATTAGAATTTTAACAATACTAATAAATTCTAAAAATAATAATAAATATTAAAGGATATATATTAAATAAATAATTAGTAAAACAAGTATTAAATTTATAACTATCAACTAAGTAAACATTAAAGGAATAAATATTAAAAGGATAAATATTCTAAGAATAATAATAATTTAAAAAAACAAAATTTTAAAGGAATCAAAATGGAAGTTACACTAAACCTTGAAAAAACAAATTCAAAAGATATTTCTATAATGGTTGATGCTTTTAGAGCAAGTACTAGTATTACACTCGCTTTAGATAAATTTAACGAGGTTATACCTACATTCACACCTGAAAAAGCGAAAAAAATAGCAAAGGAAAAAAATGGAATACTTGCAGGAGAGCGTATGGGAAAAGCTTTAGAAGGTTTTGACATAGGAAATTCTCCAGTAGAGATAAATGAACTAAATACCAAATTAAAAACTTTAATTTTGACTACAAGCAATGGAACAAGAATTTTAGAGAATATGAGATCTACTGTTCTTATAGGATGTTTTATAAATGCCAAAGCAGTTGCTAAAAAAAGTTTAATCTTAGCAAAAGAAAATAATTATAAACATATCGATGTAGTTATGGCTGGATGGAAAGGTAATTTTGCAATTGAAGATTTTTTAGCTAGTGGTGAAATATTATACTGGATTCAAAAAGAATTATGTGAAAACCACACAATAGGTGAAGATTTTGATATTAGTGAATATGCCCAAAGTGCTATTTTAGCTAGTAGGGACTATAAAAAACTTAAAGAAGTCGTTTATAACACAAAGTCATCTAAAAGACTAAAAAAATTAGGGTATGAAAAAGACATAGAATTATCTCTTAAAAAGAATATTAATAATAATGTAGCAATATATAATGACGGTGTCTTAAAGCTATTCAAATAACATTATTTGAATAAAATCAATTATACGGATTAAAAAATCAATTATAATGATTAAAGATCAATGCTGATAATCAATAAAATCAGTTATAAGAATTAAAAATAAAATTAATATTAATAATTAAATTTATTATTTTTAATGATTTATTATTTATTATAAACTTATTAAAAAGATATTAATCTTAAATACTAAAATACTAATATTAAATACTCTATTTATTTTAAAATTTTAGTTATTATAAATTTATTATAAAAATATTAATTTTATAATATTATATTTAAATTATATTTAATTATAAAATTTTATTTATTTTTAATTTTTATTAATTTTAAAATTATATTCAATATTCATTTTCAACTTTTTATTTATAATAGAAATTATTTTAAAAACATAATATATAATTTTAGAAATATAAAAATCTAATTTAAAAATAGTACTTAAAAGTAGTACATAAAGTTTTATATATAAATAGTAACATATTATTATAGCTAATAATATTAATTTTATGAATTATATAAATTATTAACTAATTTAAAATTAACTAATCTAAAGATTTTTTATTTAAAGGTTTTTATTATCAAGAGTGTTTTTTAAATGAAAAGAGAATGTTTAACTATCATAGGAACAGCTCATGTTTCTCAAAATAGTGTTGAAGAAGTTAAAAATGCTATATATGAACAAAATCCAGAAGTAGTTGCAATAGAACTCGATATTGGAAGATATGAGCGTCTTATGAAAGAACAGGCAGGTATTGAGGAAGACGAAGAAATATCTGTAACCAATATAATTAAAGAAAACAAAGTAGGACTGTTTGTAGCTAGTGGAATTTTAACATATATCCAAAGTAAAATTGGAGAAGATGTTGATGTTAAGCCTGGTTCTGAAATGATTGGAGCAATAGAAGCAGCTAATGAAATAGGTGCAAAAATTGCTTTAATTGATCGAGATATTAACATAACACTTCAAAGGGCTTTAAATGAAATGTCCTTATGGGAAAAATTAAAATTTATGATGAGTGCAGTATTTTCATTATTTGCAAGTGATGATGATCTTAAAGATATTGAAGATTTGAAAAATCAAGACACTTTAGATGAAGTAATGGAATACTTTAAAGAAGCATCCCCAAGTGCTTATAAAGTTCTTGTTAAAGAAAGAGACGCTTATCTTGCAAATAGTATTTTAAATATACCAGAAGATCATGTGATAGCTGTAGTTGGAGCAGGACATAAGGAAGGAATGGAGAAGTACTTAGACAATCCTGAAAAAATTCCACCAATAGAAGATTTAACTAGTATTAAAAAAAAAAGTGGAATTCCATGGCTTAAAATTATATTAGCAGCTATTCCAATATCTTTTGTGGTGATATTTTTTCTTGCTTTTTTAAATGGAATAAATATAGAAAATAACCTGTTAGAATTTGTTTTAATAGGAGGAGGAACTGCTTTTATTGGATCTATACTCTCCGGATCAAAAATACAATCTGCAATAGTTGGTTTCATTGTTGCACCTCTTACAATAATACACCCTCTTCTTGCTGCAGGTTGGTTTTCTGGATTAACTGAAGCAAAATATAGAAAAGTTAGAAGAAGTGATATTGCTAAGTTAAGTAAAATTAATAGTTTTAAAGACCTTTGGAACAATAATATATTCAGAATATTATTAGTTGTTATTGGGACAAATTTAGGTGTTAGTATTGCTACTTTGGTTATATTACCCTCTAGAGTTTTTATTCCGTTATTTTTAAAAATCTTTGGAATGTAAACAATTTATCATGAAATATCATTATAGGATAATAATGATAATAACTATCTAATAGAAAATAGTAAGAATAATATAGAATGACAATAGAAGAGAATGACAAATAGTAATAGATAATAATTAAAGAATAATAAAGAACAATTATTATATTAAATGAATAAAAAAGGAATAATGTTTACAGAATATAACTAATATTTATAAAATATGAATAATATAACTATATTAATAAAAAATTAGTTAAAAATATTATAATAAAAATTATAATAGAAATTATAGGAAATATTATAATTTATAAATATAATGTGTTAATTATCTGTAAATATCTATAAATCTGTAAATTTATTATATATTTGGAGAAAAAATGTATTTTATTTTTCGTTGCGATTGTGGTAGAGCTTTATACTCAAAAGAGGGAGTAGCTACAAGAAAGTGTGTTTGTGGAAAATCTCTTAAAGTTAAAGAAAGAAGGATTTTTAAAAAAGTAGAATCAGCAGAAGAAGCTTCACAAGCAGTCCAAAAAATGCAAGAAGAAATTTATGGAGCTAGTGTATTCAAAAAAGCAAACGAAATTCCAAAAAAAAGATTTTGAAATTTATGATAAAAAATTATGACAAAAATATGCTCATCAAGGAAATAGAGAAATGATATATGATACGATATTAGAAATCATTATAATACTCATTTTAATAGTTTTAAATGGAGTATTAGCTATGTCAGAACTTGCAATTGTTTCTTCTAGAAGAAGTAAATTACAACAAATGGCAAACGAGGGTAAAAAACATGCTAAAACAGTTATAGAATTGATTGATGATCCTAATCAGTTTTTATCAACAATACAAATTGGAATCACATTGATCGGTATTTTAGCAGGTGCTTTTGGTGGAGCAACATTAGCAGAGCCTTTATCTCAGAATTTAACATTTTTAGGAGATTATGCTAATGGAGCTAGTGTTATAATCGTCGTTTTAATAATTACATACTTATCATTAGTAATTGGAGAATTAGTTCCAAAAAGAATTGCTTTGAATAATCCTGAAAATATAGCAGTTCGTGTAGCTAAATACATGAAAATATTATCTAAAGTTTGTGGACCTCTTGTTAAAGTATTAAGTTCTTCAACAAATTTTATATTAAAAATTATTGGATCTAGTGAATCAAAAGATAGCATAGTTACTGAAGATGAAATAAAAATGCTAATTGAAGAAGGGATAGAAGATGGAACAATTGAAAAAGAGGAAGAAGACATAATAAAAAGAGTTTTCCGTCTTGATGAACAAAAAGTAGATATGTTGATGACTCCAAAAAACGAAATTATTTGGATTGATCTTGAAGAATCTTTAGAAGAGTCAAAAAAGAAGATAATTGAAAGTGAAAGATCAATATTCCCAGTTGCAGAAGGAGATTTGGATAACTTATTGGGAGTAGCACAAGCAAAAGATATTCTTAGTTCAATATTTAAAGAAGAAAACTTAAATATTAAAAATTATTTGAAAAAGCCCTTGATAGTACCAGAAAATCTTCCATCATTAGATATATTAAAATTGTTTAAAGAAAATCTCGAATATGTTCATATTGCTATTGTTGTTGATGAATATGGTAGTGTAGAGGGATTAATAACTTTAAATGATATATTAGAAGGTATTGTTGGAGATATTCCAGGTATTGATGAAATGGATGAACCTAATGCAATTGAAAGAAAAGATGGTTCATGGTTAATTGATAGTGGTTATTCTATTGATAGATTCAAAGAACTTTTTGAGATTGAAGATTTAAACGAAGAAGAAGGGAATTTTACTACTCTAGCAGGTTTTATTCTTAGCTACCTTAATAAAATACCTGAAACTGGAGAAGAGTTTAGTTGGAAAAACTTCGATTTTGAAATAGTTGATATGGATGGACACCATATCGACAAAATACTAGTTATAAAAAATGAGATAAACAATTCTGAAGAAGAAAAATCTGAAGAAAAAGATAATTAGTATATAACCACTAATATCTAATAATAATCCGATAATTACTAATATCTAATAATAAATCCTATAATCATTAATATCTAATATAATCAGATAATTACTAATATCTAATAATAAATCCTATAATATTAATATCTAAAATTAATATTATAATTATAATCTAACTACTATCAATAAGATCGATTATCTCACAAGCTTTACATATTAGCCCAGAACTAGGTTCTCCACATTTTTTACATTCATTAATATTATTTTTTGGAGTCTTGATATTCAACATCATTTTTTTAAAAGACTCCATTATATTTTCTTTAGTTCCAGGATTTTTAGATTCTGTTTGATTAAGAAAATTCTTTGTTTTTCCCCTAAGTGAAATACTCGAATAAGGACATTCATCAAGATGAATATCAATATTATTCATTACTGCCCAAGTTCCAACATCTTTTTCAGAAGTGTTCCAAAGAGGTTTAATTCTAGGAATAAGCTTCGGATGAATCATGCTGAGCATTGGCCCAAATTTAGAGAATTTAACTGTATCTGCTCTAGAAAAACTCATTAAAAATGATTGAATTTCATCATCAAGATTATGGCCTGTAGCTATTTTATCTGCACCAATTTCAAAAGCTGTTTTATTAAGAATATTTCTTCTAAAAACACCACAAGGAATGCATGCACTTTTAAAATGATGATAAATATCATCTAAGGTAAAACCTACTTCTTCATAAAATGACTTTTGTATAAGATCTACTCCAAGTTTTTCAGTATTTTTTATAGCAGAATCAATACCATGATGACGATAACCTCTAATACCCTCATCAACTGAAATAGCAGTTAAATCAAAATCAATATTAGATATATTTTGATATTTGACTAATGAATGTAATGTTAAAACACTATCTTTTCCACCAGAAAGAGCAATAGCTATATTATCCCCATTTTCAATAAGATTATATTGAACTATTAGATTTTCTATCTTAGAAAATATCTTCTTATTAAAATCATCTTTCTTTAAAATAGTCATAAAAACTCCATATTAGCTAAATTATTAGCTATATTAGCTATATTAGTTAATTATTAGTTAATTATTTGTTAACTATAATTAACTATTAATTAGTTATTATTAGTTATTAGTTAGCTATTAATTGATCATTATTCAATTATTTGTTAATCATATTTAATTTAATGATTTTTTTAATTCTAAAGTTCTGTGCAAAAGTTCATCATTTAAATATGTTTCATTAATATATTTATTATAGATTGGCAACCTTTCCTTAAGATTTAAACCTGCATCTTTTGTTAAATTACGCATATGATCAATTTCAGGCCAAGGAGAATCAGGATTTACATAATCTTTTGTTATTGGAGAAATTCCTCCCCAATCATCAGCACCACATAATAAGAATACCTGATTTGTTTCATAATTAAGATTAGGAGGAACTTGAATAGAAACATCAGAAAATAATAATTTAGCTACCGAAACAGTCCTAATCATATCTAATAAAGAAGGTTCTGGATTTTTCTCCATTGGAATACCTTTTTTAGATCTAAAATTTTGAATTATGATCTCCTGGATATGGCCATATTTATCATTTAAATTTTTAATTGTAAGTAAAGAATCAGCAATTTCTTCTTTTGTTTCCCCAATTCCAATTAATATCCCCGTTGTATAAGGAATTTTTAACCGACCTGCTTCAGCTATAGTATCAATTCTAACTTTAGGATCTTTGCCAGGACTATTTATGTGAGCTTCAATAGTTCTAAGTCTGTCAGATGAATTTTCAAGCATCATCCCCATTGAAACATTTACTTCTTTTAAAGATTTCATCTCTTCATAGCTTAAAACACCAGCATTAGTATGTGGGAGGAGTTTTGTATTTTTTAAAGTACTTTCACAAATATCATAAATGTATTCATTCATGTTTTCAAAGCCCTTTTCTTTTAATGCTATTTTTACAACTTTTTCTTGATCTGCTTGTTCACCAAAAGTAAATAAAGCCTCTTTACATCCATATTTTTCTGCATTTTTAAGTTGAAAAATAATTTCTGTTTTATCTTTTAAAATAATGGCATTATTATCATTAGGGTCTTTTCTAAAAGTACAATACCCACAATAATTCCTACAAATCTCAGTTAAAGGAATAAAAATATTTTTAGAGTAAGTGATATTATTATTTTCTCTTTTTGAATTAGCTATAGCCATTAAATCAATAATATCATTCTGATTAGTATTCAAAAGACTTATAATTTCATCTTTTGTTAAATTTCCTTTTTCTAATTTGGATTTAGAAACATTAAAAATCATCAGATAAACCTCTATTAAAGAAAGTCATTAGAAATCATGAATTATAAATATGACTCCTAAACAAAATATACTAAAACTTATAATAAAAGATATAGTAAAATGTAATAATTATTAATAAGAATTATAATAAAAATTGTAATAAGAAATATTATAAGAATTATTATAATAAAAATTACAATAAAAAAATAATTAAAAAATTTAAATAAGAGATAAGATTTAAATAAAAATTATTATTTAAATAAGATTTATCATTCAAATAAAAAAATAATTATAAAAAATCATTCTTTCTCATCATCAGAAACTACAACTTCAACAAACAATGGACCTACATTAGCTTTATCCTTCCAAGTAACAACAAATACTCCAGAATGATTTAAATTCATTAATCTAAATTTTACAAATAAATTCATAGCTTCTAATGATTTTGTCATCCTCATTATTCCATTAGAATCAGTATCACCTTGAACAGAAACACTAGCCCTTATTTGTTCATCCATCCTATTTATAAGTTTTGCTGCTTCTTCAGATACCACATCAACATCAATTCCCTGAAGATGATCTCTCAATTCATCCAATTTTGATTCCATATCATCAATAGATATATTTTTTGATGATCTTCCTCTGACAATTAAAATTCTATCAGTATCTAAAGCTGCTCTTGAACCATCAAAAGCTTCAAAAAATCCCATTACTTGCCCTGCGATTTTATGTAGTTTTACCATTAAATCACTCTTTTATAAATTTAATATTTTTTTTTATAAATCTAAACTATTTATAGATAATACTATTTTATAGATTACTAATACTCTTTTATAAATTAGTACTATTGTAGATTAAATATTTTTTATATTACCTATTTCATAGATTAAAACTTTTTTATATATTATACTCTTTAATTTAAATTAATTATCTTCTATTTCTGCTTTTAAATCTCCCATAGTAGAAATTTTCTCTGCAAAAGCATTATGCCTATGAATACTTTCTTCATTAACTTGACGAACAGTAACTAATGTGTCATCTGGAAGATGAGAATAATTTTGAATAATCTTTTCAACCATATTCCTAACACAATCCTCAACAAAACCAGGCTTTTTGTGTGCTTGCATAACTACAGCATTTTCATCAGGTCTTTTAAGAAGCTCACAGACAGGAGAACTCATAGAATCTTCAATAATTTGAATTATATCTTCTCCACGAACTACATGATGCTCTGGAACTTCTATTATAACAGTCCCAATACCTCTTTGATTATGAGAAGCAAAAGTAACAGTATCTACTACTTTTTGAGTAGTTTCTTCATCTAAGAATTCTAATAGCTTATTTCTATCAGCTTCCATTACAGATTCTTGTGCGCATGGACAAACAGTCATTCCTACAACTTCTGCACCAATACTCTTTCTAATCTTAAATTCATCATTGTTTCTATAACCAACCGCTTTTGCTATAAGTTTTGTCATTTCCTGAGTTTTATTTTCAGTGACTGGAGATTTTTTCACAAACATGAAGTCACTGATCATTCTTACTTCAGCCACTTTAGCATATTTATGTTTTTCCATCATTGTCTTGACAATTTCAGCACATAGTGACTCAATCTCAACAGAACTCTTATTTACAACCTCTTCTACAACTTCACTAATAGCTTCTGGACTCCTAGACATATGAATACCACGTTGATCACTTGGAAGATCAACAAAAGCATCAAATTTAGGAATAAGAACTATAGGTCTTTTTTGACCCCTTTCTATTTTTAAAAGTTTTTTTACCCCAGTAACTCCAACACGAGTTAAATGAACTGGGATTTTAGGCATATTATCTTGTGTATCTGGGAAACAAACTACCAACTGTAACACCACAGTAAACATAAGTCAATTTTATGAATAAATATTATCATTCACGAATATTTATAAATAATTTAATCAATTTAAAAAAATTTACATTTGCATTCTTAAAACTTTATATATTTTCTATATTTATAATACTAACATTTGTACTAATAATCATTTAAAAGTATCTAAAAATACCAAACAAACAAAAAATAATAATTAATTATAAAATAGTAATATAATACTTAATAGTGAAATAATAATTACCTTTAAAATATTCTCGCATCAACAACACAATGAACTACTCCAGGAGAATATTTTTTTATAATCTTATTGCCTAATATTTCTACTTCTCTATCTTCAGCAGCTTTTTTAATTCTTTTTATTGGACGTTTATCCATCAGTTTTTCTGGAACAGTTTCATGATAATGAATAATTCCTCCAGAATTAATAGAATTTACAGCTGGAGCTAAAAAATTATGGGTTGTTTTTACATATCCCATTAAAATCCTATCTGCAGATATATTAGGAGTTATTAAAGCAGAATCTCCCAAAATAGGTTTTATTACATCATACCCTAAATTTTTATTAGATTTATGATTAATTTTATTTAAATATATATTTTCATTAAGATAAAAATAAGATTCTGGGTTTATTTCAATAGAATAAACCTTTTTTGGATTAGAATGAAGAGCAATAGGTATTGAAAAATAGCCAACTCCCGCAAACATATCAACAATTACTTCACCATCCTGAACAAGATTTGCAATCCTCATTCTCTCGGTTGTATTACCTTTTGACCACATAACTTTAGATATGTCAAGTTTGAACAAACAACCATTCTCTTTATGAATGGTTTCAGTAGATTTACTCCCTGCTAAAACTTGAACAGAGGGTTTTCTCATTTTTCCATTAATTCCTGTAATTTTAGCTATTGTATCTACATTATGTTCCTTTAAAAGATTGTCTAATTTTCCAATATAATCATCTTCTAAATTCTTATCAATGATAAGTATTCTACCTATTTTTTTCCACTTCATATAAATCTTTATTATTGTTTTTTATATTATAAAATAGCATTAGTAAATTTAATTATATAATTTTAAGTGATATAATTTTAATTAATATACTTTCAATAATATATTCTAATTCTATAATTCTAATTAGTTCAACCAGTATAATTCTAATTGTTTTAATTATTATAGTTATATTTAGTATAGTTAATTAATATAGTTCTAATTAATATAATTTTAATAATATAATTTTAATAATGTAATTTTACATATTCAATAAAAATTCTGATGAGGATAAAATAAGTTTTATAATATATTTTAAATATTGAATAGGTAATTTAAGAGGATTCAAAGCTGAAAAAAGTAATACTTTTTCGAGTTTTTTTAAAAATAGTCAATTATTAATGATTTATCATTAAAAAATAGATAGAATAATCAAATAAGGGAAATTCTGTATAAAAAAATAAGTAAAAATAATCATTTTTAAAGAATAAGTTCAATCCTCTGGATTTTACCAATGTGGAGTGTATATGAGTGTGAAAATTCCCAGAGGACGAATTATGAACTTTTTCTTATATTGCATTAGCAAATATATTTATAGTAATACTAGTATAAAAAGCTTTCTTTAGTAATACTTTTTTAAAGTTTTTCAAAAAAAATATTCTCTACAAAAAAAGAGATAATTCTTAAATAAGTATTGATACTATTTATATGATTATAATATATTGCTTTAATAGAGTGATTTAATAAATAGAATTTTTAAGATATTTAATAATAAAACATATATAAAAACAAACATCATAATTATTAAATATTCTAATTATTTATTTTTATTAAAATAATCTTACATTTTTAATCTTTAAAACAAGACAAAAAATTTTTAAAAATATAACAAATAATACTTTATAAGAATAATACTTTTTATAAATAAAATATTAAAAAGTTTTAGAAAATAATAAAATCTAAAAAATGTTTTTAACTAAAAAACATATGTGATCCTTTTCATAAGGCTCAAGTTTAACTTTTTCTACTATTTTAAACCCTTTTTCTTTTAATTTTTTTTCTTCTTGTTTAAATATCTTTTGTGGTTTCTGATTAACATCAATACTCCTTGATTTAATCATTATAATCCCAAAACCATCTTTTTTCAAAAAAAGATTCATATTATCTATAAAAGCATCAGTTTGATTTGGTTGAGCTACATCACAATAAACTAAATCCACTTTAGAAACCAAATTAAGATATTTTTTTGGTTTAGTGGCATCTCCAAGAATTGGAGCGATATTTGGACGTTTTTCACATAAACGGACTAATTTTCGCATACTTACTGGTGAAAATTCTAATGCATAAATAAAACCATCTTTTGCTATATCAGATATATGAGATACTGTAGTTCCAGTGGAAGCTCCAAGATATAAAATTTCTGATTGTTCATCAATATTCAAATTTTCAAGCCCATTAAGATATGCTGCAGCTAATTTAGAACGAGTTGGATTCCAAAATCTGTATTCTAAATTATCTTTTTCAAATAGCTGCTCTCCATATACTCTTTTCCCAGGAACAATATTTTCAGTTGCTATTTCATCATCATTAATATAAATATTCATAATAATCAATTCTTATATAATTTAATCATTTATTATATAAATTACAAAATAATAAAAATTACAAGATAATAAGTTACAAGATAATTTTTATTATATATACAATATAATAATATTAACTTTATCAAGGCCATTATCAATTCATAAAATATCATTTCATTAGCTAAATATTATTTTTAGCTAAATATTATTTTTCAACTTAATATTACTTCTTTTTTCTTTTTTTATTCTTGAATTTTTTCTTTTTTTCTTTTTTAGTTTTCTTGTATGATTTAGATCTTTTTCCTTTCTCGAAATTTCTTTCCTCTTTCCTTCTTTTAGTTGTCTTTTTTGGGAAAGGATTGTCTTTTTTAATTTCTTCTACTCTTTCAAGAAAACCTTCAGAAATACTTGGATCAAATTCTCCAGAAAATACATCTTTTCTTACAGCTAATGATATTTTCAAAGCTAAAGTTCTAGCTATTTTTCCTCTAATCCACCAATTATTTGTTCTTACCTGAGGATGCTGGAAAATCAACCCATGTTTTGGAGGCCTTTCTCCTGTTTTAAGGTGTCTAAATAGAGCTTTTTCTGCTCCCATGATTTGAATAGTGGATGCAGAATACATTGAAAGATTTTTAATCCCACCAATATGAGCAATTAGCTTCGCAGCTAAAGAAGATCCAAGTAAATCTCTTAAATTTGGAGCTAATTTTTCCATTTTTTTATCTATATATTCTTCTGTTTTATTTCTTGTTTTTTGAAGAGATTGAATTGATTTTGCAAAATTATTTATCATTTCTATGTCTTCAACTTCTATATCCGCACCACTACTTCCATTTTCAATATCAATTTCATTATTTTTTAATATGATATCAGTAGGAGATTCAATAATTTCTTCCCTATCATTATCTGCAATTAAATTGATAAAACTTTCATTATTTTGAATTATATCAATTTCAGGGAAATATATAACATTCCATTCACGAATTCTTTCTACAAGTTTACTAATAGATTCATCAATTTCATCTATAGAATTAATTGCTTGAATAACTAATTTATCTTCTTCTTTAGAAGATTCTTTCATTTTAAAAATAGCTATTTTGTTATAGATTGAAATTAGTTTAGATTTATTATTTAATCTTTTAGAATTATCTAATTCTTCAGAGTCAAAAAATCCTATTTTATATAGAACATCCTCTAAATTTGACCTAAGGTAATTTCCTCCTCTATTTGGAGTCTGGATATGAATTTTATCTTTATATTCAGTACCTAAATAAGAAATATAATTAGAAAGCCTTATATTACTTTCAATGATTATATTATCATTATTTTTAATCAATTCCCTTATTAAATCTATTTCTTCAGTTAAAATCTCATTATTTTCTATTTTAACAAAATTTAAAGGTGTTTCATCTTCTTTAAAAAGATTATAATCAATTATATTTAATTTTTCATCAAGAGCTATGAAACCTGCAATAGAACTTGTAATATAAATTTCCATAATATAGTTTTTAATTTACATAATTATAAATCTTACATTATCTAAACATTTATAATATAAAATATTAAATTTATTAAATAATATTATTATTAAATAATATCAGTAAATTTACTAAATAGCCCTAATATCATAAAATTATTATTAAATATTAGTAAATTTACTAAATAACCATATTAACAATAAAATTTGTAACAAAAACTGAGAATAGTAAAATTAAAATTAATAAATCATACAATTAATTATAATAAACTCAATTATACTATAATAAAATTAAAAATAATAAACTTAAAAGCATTAAAATTAAAAATAACCAATATAATTAAGTGGAGTTTGTATATGCTTAAAACAGAATTATGTGGAATCCAATTTCAAAATCCTCTAATATTAGCTGCAGGAGTCATGGGGAGTACTGCCTCTTCCTTAAACTTGATTTTAGAATCTGGTGCTGGAGGCGTTGTAACAAAATCTTTTTCAATAAATCCTAACAAAGGTTATAAAAATCCAACAACAGTTGCAGTAAAAGGAGGAATTATAAATGCTATTGGTCTTTCAAGTCCAGGTGTCAAAAACTTCAAAAATGAATTAAAACTTATTAACAAGAAAAATAGGAATGGAGATGAAAACATATCTATTGCCTCTATCTATGGTTCAAATTCTGATGAATTTGGATATATGGTGAATGAAATAGAGTCTCTTGTTGATATGATTGAATTAAATGTTTCTTGCCCTCATGCAATGACTGGATGCGGTGCAGCTATTGGTCAAGACCCTGATCTCACATATGAAGTTGTTAAAGCTTCAAAAAACGCAACATCTTCAAATACTCCAATTATAGCTAAACTTACACCTAATGTCACCGATCTTACCCAAATAGCAAAGTCTGCTGAAAAAGCTGGTGCTGATGCAATAACTCTTATTAATTCAGTTGGTCCTGGAATGAAAATTGATATAAATGCTGGAACCCCAATTCTTTCAAATAAATTTGGTGGAATGTCTGGTCCAGCTATTAAGCCTATAGCTATCAGATGCGTTTATGATGCTTATGCAAATTGTAACATTCCAATAATAGGTGTTGGAGGAATATCTAATTATGAAGATGTGGTTGAATTTTTATATGCAGGAGCATCAGCTGTTCAAATTGGAACATCAATAATGTATGAAGGAATAGGTATATTTTCAAAAATAAAAGATAAGTTAAAATTTTTCATGAAAGAAAATGATTTTAAATCTATTGATGAAATGATAGGATATTCTAATAAAGGATAAAATATTCTAAATGATAAGATATGTTAATAAATGATAGGATATGCTAATAACTATTAAATCCATTTACTGAAAATTTTATAAAATTATTGGAATTTTTAGAAATTTATTTGGAAATTTACTAAGGGGATTTTAATGAATAAAATTATAAACAATTATGAGATTTTAGAAATTAAAAAAATAATTTCTGAAACTGATACTATTAAAACATTTATATTTGATTGGGAAATGAAAGAAGATAGGATACCGATTCCAGGACAATTTGTCATGGTTTGGAATTTTTTAGGAAAAAGTGATGAAAAACCAATGTCTATTTCCATAATTGATAGAGAAAATAATAAAATAGGAATTACCATTAAAAAAATTGGAGAATTTACTGAAAAGTTACACAGTTTATCTGTTGGAGATAAATTAGGTATTAGAGGGCCATATGGAAATGGTTTTAATCTTGAAAATATAGAAAATAAAAAAATACTAGCTATTGGAGGGGGAGTTGGTATGGCCCCAATAGCTTGTTTTACAAGTTACATAGGACAAAAATCTAATATAGATGTTATTTGTGCTTCTATAACCAAAGATGAATTGTTATTTTCTGAAAAATTAGAAGATGGTAGTGCAAATATTTTCACATGTACTGATGATGGAACATGTGGATTTGAAGGATATGCAACTCATCGAACTATTGATTTACTTAAAAGTAACTCATATGATATAGCAATTGTTTGTGGACCTGAACTAATGATGAAAGGAATTTTTGATTTACTTGAAGATAGAGAAATACCTGCACAATATTCTATGGAAAGGTATATGAAATGTGCAATGGGAATATGTGGTCAGTGTTGTGTAGACAATACTGGTTGGAGAATCTGTGTAGAAGGACCTGTTTTTTCAAATAAAGATTTAAAAAAAATTGAAGAGTTTGGAAAATATCATAGAAATGCCTCAGGGGAAAAAGAATCATATTAAATAATAATTATTATTATAAAATGGTGTTAGAGTGAAAGAAAAAATTTTTGATACAATTGGATCATCCCTATTTATAATATTGATTTTATTAATAGTGTCATTATTCACATTAATGCCAATATTAAATATGATAATACTTGGAATAATAATAGCTTATGGAATAAAACCAATAAAAAATAAGTTTCAATCTAAAATTAAATACCCTTCAATATCTATTATATTAAGCATAGTAATTGTTGTTATTCCACTAATATTGTTATTTGCATATACAATTTCAGTTACAATAGATTTATCTTATACATTTATTAATAATAACCACAACATTTTAAGTCAAATAAGTTTCAATCAAACAACAAACATTATTAATAGTTATATACCTACTGAAATGCAGTCATCAACCGAATCAATTACTACTACAATAACAGAATTGATAAATGACATCCTAAAATTATTCTTTGGATATTTCATAGAGTTTGTAAAATCACTACCATTTGTTATGATTCAAGTATTTGTTTTAATATTCTCAACATTTTATTTTGCAAGAGATGGTTATAAAGTAAAGTCATATGTTAAAGCACTTATTCCAAAAGAGAAACATCAATTCTTTGGGAATATGGTTAAAGAAATTAAAACTGTGTTAAAAAGTATATTCTACGGACATTTCCTAACAGGGTTTATTATTGGACTTATTGCAACCATTGGATTCTTAATATTAGGATATCCTTATGCCCTATTTTTAGGTATTTTAACTGGTGTATGCCAATTAATACCACTCATTGGTCCTTGGCCAGTTTATACAATATTATTTATATATGATATGGTATCTGGAAATTATGTAAGAGGAATTATAGTATTACTATTTGGATTTGGGTTAAGTTTAAGTGATATGTATATAAGACCTACTCTTTCTGGAAAATATGTTGATATTCATCCCATGATACTTTTACTTGGATTTGTATCTGGACCAATTGTCTTCGGATTGATTGGATTTATATTAGGCCCTTTAATATTAGGAATTACTTATGCTGTTGTTAAAACATATAAAAATGAAAAAGAAAGGTTAAGTTTAGAAAATAAAAATGTAACAATCTAAAAAAAGAACAAAACCATCTAAAAAAATAAAATAAAAAAACCATCTAAAAAAACAATTTGAAATGATCGACTATGGAAATTAAAAATATAATATTATTAGATATTGATTATATAACTCATGAAGAAAAAGCTGTTATACGTCTTTTTGGAAAAGAAAAAGATGAAAATGGTAAAACAGGTGAAAAAAAGATAATAGCTTTAGATGATACTTTTGAACCTTATATATATGTAATAGCTAATGATATAGAAAAATGTATAGAAGATATTGAAGATTTAGATTTTAAACTTAAAAAGATTGAAAAGGTTCATAAAAAGAAATTTCAAATTGAAGGTGAATTTTTAAAAGTAACATTTACACATCCTCAGGATGTTCCAAAAATAAGAGAAATAATAAGAGATCTTGAATCTGTTGATGATATAAGAGAACATGACATTCCTTTTTATAGAAGATATCTTATTGATAATAATATTTTTCCAATGTCAGAAATAGAAGTTTCTGGAGAAACAATCCCTTCTTTTCCAAGTATTAAATCTAAAGATTCAAATTTAAAAATAATGAAATTAAAAAAATCTCCTAAAACAGTAGATAGTGAATTTCCAAGTTTAAGAATATTAAGTTTTGATTTAGAAGTTAGAAACCCTGATGGAATGCCAAATTCAAAAAAAGATGAAATAATAATGATTGGTATTTCAAGTAATTTTGAGGTTGAAAAAGTAATCTCTACAAAAGGAAAAGAGCTAGATTTTGTAGAAACTGTTTCCTCAGAAGAAGAAATGATAAAAAAATTTGTAGAAGTTGTTAAAAATAATAATGTAGACATTATTGTAGGATATAATTCTGATAATTTTGATTTTCCTTATCTTAAAGATAGAGCAGGAATTTACAACATAAACCTTGATTTTGGAATGGATGGTTCAGGAGTGAAATTCTTAAGAAGAGGTTATGCAAATGCTGCTTCTTTTAAAGGACTTATACATGTTGATTTGTACTTAGTTATGAGAAGATATATCAGTTTAGATAGATATACTCTAGAAAGAGTTTATTTCGAGCTATTCGGTGAAGAAAAGATTGAAGTGCCTGGAGATAGAATTTATCAGTTTTGGGATAATGGCGGAGAAGAATTAACAAACTTATTTAATTATTCATTAGATGATGTTTTATCTACTTTAAAGATAGCTGAAGAAACATTACCTCTTAGTTTAGAATTAACTCGAATTGTAGGGCAGCCATTTTTTGATTTAACTCGTATGGCAACGGGACAGCAAGCTGAATGGTATTTAGTACGAAAAGCATATGAAGACAACGAACTTGTTCCAAATAAACCGACTGGAGGGGAATTTTCTTCAAGAAGATCAGAAAGTGCTGTAGGAGGTTATGTAAAAGAACCAGAAAAAGGATTACATGATAATTTAGTACAATTTGATTTTAGAAGTCTGTATCCTAGTATAATAATTTCAAAAAATGTTTCTCCAGATGTTCTTTTAAAAAAACATTTAGGTGATGATTATAATATAGCTAATTATCTTTATAAAGAAGAAGAAATAGATGAAGATGAAAATAAATTCAATATATCTCCTGAATATGATAATAAATTTGCAAAAACTCCAAAAGGATTCATTCCTTCTGTAATAGGTAATGTAATTAGTGAAAGATTAAAAATAAAAAGACAGATGAGAGAAACTGATGACCCTACTGAGAAAAGAATATTGAAAGTACAGCAAGATGCATTAAAACGACTTGCAAATACTATGTATGGAATTTATGGATTTTCAAGATTTAGATGGTATTCTATGGAATGTGCGGAATCTATCACTGCATGGGGCAGAGATTATATAAAGGAAACAATGAAAAAATCAGAAGAATACGGTTTTAAAGCAATTTATGCAGATACTGATGGTTTTTATGCTAAATATGATAGATAATTAAAAAAAATGCCAAAAATAAGTTGTAAAATCTCTTAAAAGTAGTATTATTAGTAAATTTTTATGATATAAACAAATATGACATAATACAGATTATAATTTATTAAACTAATAACATTCATTAGTAAAAATAATAAAATTAGTTTTTAATTACTAATTTTTCCCATATTTGATCTAGATGATTAGAAAATGAATCAAATAAATTTAAATCATCAGATGCAACCCATGAAACAAGATCCCCCATATATAATGCAAAAATAATTGTAGACATTTCATTAGAATCAATATTTTCCTTAATTTTTCCTGATTTTATATCATCATCAATAAATTTTTTTACTATATTAATAATGTTTGATTTAGTATTATTATAATTATCTTTTAAAAATTTATATTTTCTAAAAATACTTAAAAAAAGTATTATAATGTCTAATATAAAAATCTAAAGATGTTAGATATATTTGAATCGAAAGTTACTTATATTAGTTTAATAATATAGAACAGTATAATGAAAATTTCTATTTAAATGAAGTATAATAAGATTTAAAGAACAATTGAAAGTTTTAGGAAGTAGTTATTTATGGGATTTATTAAAGCATTTTCAGGAGCACTTGGTGGAACATTTGCAGACCAATGGAAAGATTTTCTTTTACCAAGACCAGATATCACTGGAACATCAGCAATTTTTGAAGCAGTGCCACAAGGAACTAATGCAGGACGTGGATCAAATACAAGTGGATCAAAAAATATTATAAGTAATGGAAGTAAAATAGTAGTTCCAGAAGGAACTGCCTTAATTACGTTACAAGATGGGGAAATAACAGGACTTATTGCTGAACCTGGAGGATATATATACTCATCTGAAGATCTTAATTCTGAATCAGTTTTTTCAGGTGATGGGATTTTATCAGCTACATTAAAACAATCTTGGGAACGTTTTAAGTTTGGTGGTCAGCCAGGTTCACAACAACTTGCATTCTATGTTAATTTAAAAGAAATACCAAATAACCGTTTTGGAACACAATCTGAAATCTATTGGGATGATGCATATTTAGGTACACAAGTTGGAGCAATTACAAGAGGAACGTATACTTTAAAAATAGTTGATCCAATATTATTTGTAAAAAATTTTGTACCTGCTATGTATTTACAATCAGGAGCACCATTATTAGATTTTGCAGATATGGATAATGATATAAGTTCACAGCTATTTAATGAAGTTGTAAGTAGCTTAGGAGGAGCATTTTCAAATTATACAAACGATCCTAACAAAGGAAATCGCATTGCTAAAATTCAAGGAGACCAAATTGGGTTTGCCTCATCAATGTCACAAGCTGTAGAAGATGGATACCAATGGAAAGAAGATAGAGGTCTTGAAATAGTAAAAGTTGCTATACAAGCGATCGAATATGATGAAGATACAAAGACATTATTAAGTGATGTTAAAAAAGCCGATGCCTTATCTGGAAACCGTGGAAACTCATTTATGCAACAATCAGTAGCACGAGGTATACAATCAGCAGGAGAAAATGGAGGTGGGGCTGAAATGGCATTCATGGGTATGGGAATGAATGCATCTAATGGTATGATGGGTGCCACACAACAGAATAGTGAAACACCTCAATCAAAATATATTCAACAACAACCCCAAAATCAACAACCAAGTGAACCACAGTCTTCAGAAGCATCAAACTCTAAAGAAGAAGATCCATATGAAAGATTAGCAAAACTTAAAAAATTACTTGATGCTGGAGTTATATCACAAGAAGAATTTGACAAAGCAAAATCTAAAGTTCTAGGAGATTAGTCTATGGAAAAAGATAATATAAATAATCTCGAAAAAAATAATGAACCAAAGTCTCCTACTAATGAAACAAGTATTTCTGATAATGAACCTAAAGTCATTCAGACAGATATTGGTGCTAAAGATGGTCAAAATAAATGCCCTAAATGTGGTTCAACCGATATTTCACTCAATTTAAATAATGGAAAATTAAGATGTAATTTTTGTAGACATGAATTTGAGCCAGAAAAAATAAATGAAGATGGACAAGATTTAGATAATTTAGAAGGTGAAGTAATAGGTTCAGGAGCTCAAGATATTATTGCAGCTGTAGAAGATGTGTTGACTTTTAAATGTAGTAGTTGTGGGGCGGAAGTGATAATTGATACAAATGAAGCTACTCAAGCAAGATGTCATTGGTGTAGAAATACATTATCCATTAATCAACAAATTCCAAATGGAAGCATACCTGATATGGTATTACCATTCAAATTGAAGAAAGAGGATGCTGAATTAGAAATTGAAAATTTTGTAGGAAAAAGGAAGTTTTTTGCACATCCAAGATTCAAAGAGGAGTTCACAACGCATAATATTATGGGAGTTTATTTGCCTTACATGGTTATTGATATCAATGCTCATTCAACATTATCTGGGCAAGGAGAGCATCAAGTTAGAAGCTATACTCGTGGAAGTGATGATGATAAAAAAACATATTATGATGCAGATTTATATGATGTTGAACGTGAATTCGATATAACTATAGATGATTTAACAATTGAAGCAAGTACTGATAAATTAATTAATAAATCATCTGAAAAAACAAATAATATAATAAATTCCATTATGCCATTTGATACTGAAAACAGTGTGAAATGGGATGCTAATTATTTAAAAGGGTATTCATCAGAAAAGCGTGACATAAATATTGAAAAATTAAAAGGTATAATAAATGAGCAGGTCAAAGACATTGCAAGATATAAAGCTAATGAAACTTTAAGAAAGTATGATAGGGGAGTTAGATGGTCAAGTGAAGAATTAAATATCAAAGGAGAAAAATGGTTGGCTTCATATCTACCTATATGGTTATATAGTTATCAACATGTTAAAAATGATGAAAATAAGCGCTTACATTATGTTGCTGTGAATGCTAGAACAAATGAAGTAATGGGAAGTATACCAATAAACATACCTAAATTGATAGGTGTTTCAGCATTAATAGAAATACTGGGAATAATTGCAGCATTATATATTGATAATGATTATGCTTGGATTTTAGCTCTGGGAGGTATTGGGTATTTTGTATTTATATATTATAGATACCGTAATACAAATGCTAGACATTACCATGAAAAAGAAACCAACTCAACAATGAAAAATCTTCGAAAATCTGACAAATTTATTAGACAACTGACTGGTCTTAGAAATTCAGATATGGATGGAGCTAATAATACAAATGTAAATAGTAAACGTTGATATAAAATCTTGCATATTTTTAATATATTCATTTATTTTTATTTCTTATATATAAATAACCAAATATTTCAGTCTAAATAATCAGATATTTCAGTTCCAAAGTTAATTTTACGATAAAAAATATTAAATTCATTTTTAACTTTAGATTCATCCCTTTTTAGTTGGATACAACTAATGAGTAAATAAACTTTTATACATAAACTAATATGCACACCAAAAATTTGATGTATACTATATAACTTATTTTTTATTACTAATATTATTTTTTAAGCAAAAATCAAAATTAATCATATACAGCAAACACTAATAAAAACTATAACTCAAATTATTAATAATATGATTTCTAATAAAAACTATTATAAAAATATTACTATCTCAAACAAGCCAAATACAATTAAAAGAAGAAAAAATCAAAAACTAAAGAAAAATAAAACAAAAACAATGATATCTTATATTGATATACATAAACAGCTGAAAAAATGCTTTTTATTATCTTTAAATTAAAATTAAATAATTATATAAAAAAATAAAAAATTTTAACTTACCTAATAATATTAACATATTTAATTTTTCCAAAAGTATATGATACTAATTATTATTCATTGTAAATTTTATATGAACTTATTACTAAAATTTTAAAAGATATAATTTATATGAATTAAAAAGTTATATTTAATTATAAAAATAATTTAATTAATAATAAATAACTAGGATATGTTGCATAAAATATTCTTTAGTTGAAATAGTATATATCAGTTCCATGACAAACTATAAACATTTATATCGGATAATCTCTATTGTAATGACTGGAGGAATAGTTTGCGGTTTAAATATCGCGGGAATTTCAGGAGCAGTTAGTCAAATTCAGAATATTTTTAGTTTAAATGATAATGGAATAGGAATAGTAGTAAGTTCGCTTACTATTGGATGTATTATAGGATCCCTGATATTAGGCTATTCATCAGAAAAATATGGTAGAAGAAAAACATTAATTTTAACTTCAGTACTATTCACTATTTCTTCAATAGGTAGTGCATTATCTACTTCTCCATTGTCATTAATATTTTATCGTTTTATTGGAGGAATAGCTGTTGGAACAATTTCATTTTTAGGACCTTTATATATTTCAGAAATATCCCCTCCAAAAATTAGAGGAAAACTCGTTTCTCTCAGCCAATTTGCCATTGTTATTGGTATTCTTTTAGCTTATATTTTTGACTATTTTTTAATAGATATAACCAATTCTTGGAGATATATGTTATTAGTTCCCTTTATTTTCAGCATCATATATATGGTACTTTCAACCATTTATCTTCCTGAAAGTCCACGATGGTTAGTAATTAATAATAAAAAATCAGAAGCAAAAAATGTTTTTGAAAAAATAGAAGGGAAAAAGTTAGCTAAAAGATATATAAGTAACATCGAAGAATCCTTATCTATAAAAAATAAAATATCATTTAAATATTTCTTAAAAGGTAACATTAGAAAGATAATATTGATAGGACTTCTTTTAGCTATTTTTCAGCAAGTTGTAGGGATAAATGCTGTTATAACTTATGCTCCAATGATATTTGAAAATATAGGAATTCAATCACAAAATGCATTATTACAATCAATTTTAATAGGTTTTGTGAATTTTTCAGCTACCATTATTGCACTTTGGTTAATTGATAATAAAGGTCGTAAAATATTGCTTATTTACGGAGCAATAGGGATGACAATAACATTATTATATCTTACTTATGCTTTTAGCTTTAGTCAAAACAATATTTTAATACTAATAGCTATTTTAATGTATGTTATATTCTATGCATCCTCGTTTGCACCTATTCTTGGAGTTATTAATTCAGAAATATTTTCAAATAACTTCAGAGGAATAGGTATGTCATTTGCAGCTGCAATAAATTGGTTATCTGCGTTTTTAGTAGTTCAATTTTCTCCATATATTATAAATAATTTAGGAGGATCTGTGTTATTTGGAATTTTTACAGTCTTTAGCTTATTAGCACTAATATTTGTTAAACTTTATATTCCTGAAACAAAAAATAAGTCTTTAGAAGAGATAGAAAAAGAATTAAATTCATAAAAACAATATTTTTAATAAATTAACATTATTAAGTAATATAAGATAATGGGGAAAACATGGAAAAAAACAAGTATTCACTATCATAAAAAAATATAAAAAAACACTAGAGCTTTTCAAGTTTAGCTATAGAAAGACCAGTGGTTTTAGCTATCTCTTCAATAGACATCCCTGCTTCAATCAGTTTTTTAGCTATATTCAGCTCACCTTTTTCCCTACCTTCTTTTATACCTTCATCTCTAACATAGTCCATTTCACCTTTATACTTTAAATCAGCTTGTTCTCTTTTATTTTTTTCATGCAGAAAAGCTTCGTCCTTTAATAATTCTTCAGCTTTTTCATGAGCTAATTTTATTGCTTCATCTTCGTTTATTACCATTTTAACCATATCCATAGGGCTATTTTTATTCAGAAATATTAACCAGCGATGTAAAGGATTATCAAAGTCGATTTCATTTAGTTTTCTGAAAGAAACGAGATTAACATTGATTATCTTGATACAATCGCTATATACACATTTTATGTCTGTTTCATCTATCATATTAAATTTTCGGGTGATTTTATCGTTTTTACAGAATCCGAAATCTAATATATTAATCAATAAATGAGGTTTCACTTCTTCTAATTTTCCAGATTTTATTGAATTAGAAAACTCTCTTGAAATATACAATTGACTTCGTCTTCTAAAATGATTTTCATTCTTTTTTTGAACTTCAATATTAATTATAGGTCCATTAGGACTGATAGATCGTAAATCAAGTATACATGATTTATTACCTTCTATTTCACCAGGTAATAGCTTATTACTGATAATTTCTAATTCTAAGATAGAATCTTCATTATTTTCAGCTAAGATTCCATTTATTAAACTATTTAATTGTTTTTCACATCCTTTACTTGCCATATAACCTGCAAAAAGAAAATCATCTAATGGATCATAAGTTCTAAAAAAATCAACATTTGAATTCATAGAAAATCAACACCTCCAAAAAAATTATTAGTGAAAACAAATATAAAACCTTTACTGACACTAAAAACTAAAATTAATCCCAAATAACTAAATTATAATGAAATAAACAAATTATAATCTGTGACAAAAATTAAAGTCTGAAAAAAACAGCTAAAAGATCTTGTTTCATAATTATTTTCCAATATGAAAATAATAATATGAAAATAATGTCATGCCGAGCTTTAAATTTAAGAATAAAGAAAAAAATAAAGAAAAAAAAATTTTAAGGATATGTGCTGTGAAATAGCCTCAATTAGCTAAAAAAAGATTATTAAAGTTAAAAATAAACCATCAACCACGAGAAACAAAAATTAACTTGTAAATAAATACTCATATAATGATAGAAAGAATTTTTAAAGAATGATGATGAAATTAATGAAAAATAAAACAAAAAAATCATAAAGTTGACAGCATTGAAATAAAACTATTAATATAAAATTTACAAAAAATTAAGGATTATTAAAATTTAATGCACCCATAAATCTATTTTTAATTTCTTCAGGAGTAAGATCTATGATTGGAGAATCAGCATTTCCTGGAAGAATTTTATAGTGGATAAAAACAGGGCCATAACATTCATCAATTAAAATCTCCTCAAAATCAATATCATTATAATCATGACAATTTTTAAAACCAATACTTTTAGCTACCTCTAAAAGATCAATATTTTGTGCATAAGTACATTGATTACCAGTAGATCCATAACATCCATTATCAAAAACAACGAGGATGAGATTTTTTGGATTTTGATTGTAAATTGTGACTAATGAGCCCATATTCATTAAAACAGAGCCATCACCATCAAAAACAATGATTTTTTCTTTATTTTTTTTAAAACCATTTTCATTAGTACCCTTTAAATTGTTACCCTTTGCATTAATATTAGAATTATCATTAGCAATAGCTAATCCCAGTCCAATAGAGGAAGCAAGCCCCATTGATCCTAACATGTAAAAATTCTTGGATCTATCTTTAATTTCAAAAAGCTCTCTAGAAGGAAATCCAATATTACATACAATAATTTCATCATCAACATATTGCATTATATCTAATATTGCATCAAAACGTTTCATAATAATGAATCCTTAAAATTTATTTAATATTCGTAATTTGTTTAAAAATCACCAGTAGTTTATATCTAATAATATTGAAATAGGAGATCCTTTATCAACAGACAAATCCCATGATTTAGATATAATATCTTTTGCATCGGCAGGATTTTTAGGATTAAAATATTCTAACTCCATTGCATCTAATACTTTTGGAGTTGCTTTACCCATCGGAACTTGACCCACAATTGGTTCTCCTTCAGTTCCCCTATGACTCATTATCATTACTAGTGGCAAAGAATATAGCTGGTAAAGAGATCCTAAAGCATTTACACAGTTACCAAGACCAGAGTTCTGCATTAAAATAGCAGCTTTTTTACCACCGAAATAAGCTCCAGCACATATTCCAAGACCTTCCTCTTCTCTTGTAACTGGAATATGAACGATATCTTCATCTTCATCGATTAATTCCAGAATCTTTCCAAGATTTACACAAGGAACACTAACAATAAAATTAATTCCAGCTGACTTCAATCCTTGATAAACTGCTTCACTACTATCCAATTAAAAAACCTCATTTATAAAAAAATATGAATAATTTAAATTTAGATATTAAAATATATAATAATTTAATTTTAAAATAATATAAATGTTAAATAATCTAGTTTAAAATAATTTAAATATGAAATAATTTAGTTTAAAATAATCTAGTTTAAAATAATAATGCCAATAATTAATAGAAATAAACGAGAATAATCACCAAATTTAAATCACTAAAATATTTATAATTAAAATATTTAAACTAAAAATTTATATATTCCAAATTATTCAGAGATATATTCCTTAATATCAATATCTAAACCATCACAAATTTCTTTTAGATTATCATATAACTTTTTATCCACAGCTAATCCAGATTTCTCATTCTCTGCAATATTTTTCACTTCAAGATCACCAGGAATAAAAGTATCTCCAGTTTCACGAATTTCAGTAACAAACTCTTCATTTCTTTCTTTAAATTCATCAAGGTCAACAAATTTAGAAGGATCAATAGCTATGAAAAGATCTCCCTTAGTACATTTTTGTGTATGATTAGCTGTTCCTTTGACTCCAATTCCAACAGAAGCATTAACCAAAGTTCCTGTCATTAATTCAATCATAAAAGCTAAAGCATAACCTTTATGTGCACCAAATGGCAATATAGATCCTTTCAAAGCTTCAGCAGGGTCTGTTGTAGGATTACCTTCACTATCTAAAGCAACACCTTCAGGTATCTCTTTACCTTTTCTTAAAGATTCTAATAATTTTCCTCTAGCTGAAGCAGAAGTAGCCATATCAACAGCAATATATGTATCTTTAGAAGGAATTCCTATAGCAATAGGGTTAGTTCCAATCATAGGTTTATTTGCTCCTAAAGGAGCAATAGCTGGTTCAGTATTAGCAGTAACAATACCTATAACATCATTCCTTATAGCTAAATCAGAATAATATCCAGTAACTCCAAAATGATTAGAATTATGTGTTCCTACAGCTGCTATACCCATTTTTTTAGCTTTTTCAATTGCCAACATCATAGATTTATGAGCAACTAATTGTCCAAAAAGACCATTACCATTTACAAGAGCCATAGCATCGGTTTCTCTTTCAATTGTGAGATCTCCATCAGTTTTAATATTGCCATTCTCAATACCATGAATGTATTGGGGGAATCTTCCAATTCCATGGGAAGTAAATCCTTTTAAATCAGCGTCCAAAGTAGCATCGGCTACAATTTCAGCATCTTCTTTATTCAAACCTAGTTTAGTTAATATTGCTATTAAAAGTGATTTTTCTTTTTCCGCTGTTAATATCATTAAAACACCCTAAATATTTTAAATTTTTTATCTTATAAATATTATTCCTTCTTATAAATAATATTTCTCATAAATAATCGTTATTATTAATGTACTTATTATTTTAATATATTTACTATACTTATTATAATTAATAAATGCTAACTTTAGTAAAAGCATTTATATTAATAAGTAATACTTATTATAAATAATAATATTTAAAATAGTTATAATTAATAAAATAGCTAAAATGAATAATTTATATATTCAATTTTCAATATATTTAAAACTAATTTATTTTAAATAGTATATCTCAAATCAAATTATTAATTAGTATTTTCAAGCCAATTTATCTCAATTAACTAATTTAATATTCAATTTCATTAGATTTAAAAGTTGTAATTTTGACTTTATTGGAATTTGATGTTACTTTACCTATTTTATATGCTTCACAATTGTTTTTTAAATTATCTAATGCTTCATCTGCATCTTCCTCAGAAACAATTACAACAAAACCAATACCCATATTGAATACTTTATACATTTCTTCTAAAGATACTCCCTGATCATATATTAATTTAAAAATTTCTTGAGGTTCAGGAAGGCTATTTATGTCAAAACCAACATTTTTATTTAGTCTTTTAAGATTATTAAATCCACCACCAGTTATATGAGCTAAACCTTTTATATTTAGATTATTTTCAAGTAAATCAACAATTGGTTTAACATATAATTCTGTTGGACGTAACAATTCTTCTCCAATAGTAGTATTTTGATCATTTGGTAAGGGATCATTAATATCAAATTTATTATTTTCAAGAAGAGTTTTTCTAGCTAAACTCAAACCATTACTATGAATACCACTACTTCTAATACCAATAAGAATATCTCCATCAGAAATATTTGCACCAGTTATAATTTTATCAAGGTCAACAAAACCAATTCCAGTTCCAGCAAGATCAAAATCATTCACTACTTCTGGAAGTGAAGCTGTTTCTCCACCAATTATAGCTATTCTTGAAAGTTTTGCACCATAAGCAAGGCCCTCAGCAATTTTTTCAGCGATTTCAGGATTAGGCTCTTCAACAGCTAAATAATCAACTAAAGCTATTGGTTCTGCACCTACGCATAGTATATCGTTTACAACCATCGCAATACAATCAATACCAATAGTATCATATTTTTCCATCATCTTAGCCACTAATATTTTACTACCAACACCATCAGTACTCATTGCAATTCCACGATTGCCAATTTTAACTAAAGCTGCAAAATGCCCACTTTCAGTTATAATATCCCTATATTTTAAGGTTGGTTTTAATTTTTCTGCCAATTTGGCAACTGTAACTTCTTCAAGATCTATGTCAACTCCAGAATCGGAATAGGTAACCATTTACTCACCATTTTCTAAAACAAATTAATGATTAAAATATTATATAAAAAACTCAACTATATCTATCTTTAACGATATCTAAAACTTAATTATATCTAGACTTAATAATTTCTAAATTTAATTATATCTAATTTAACTAACCTAAACTTAATATATAGACTTAAATATATAATAATTCAATTTTAATATAATAATTAACTTTATATCAACTTAAAACCTTTATATCAACCTAATACTATATTATAATGATTTAAAAAATTAAATATAGATTAACATTTTGCAATAAAATTTATTATAAAGTTTGTATGAAAATCCATTATACTAATATTCTTATACAATGAATATTTATTGATTTCATATTATTTATAATTATTATATTAAAAAACTATTATATTAGAGTCATTTATTGAATTCTAGTAGATTCTAAATTAAGCGGTGTCTTAGTTTCAATTTTATAACTTCTATGAACACTTGAAGCTAGATCCAATGTTTTATATGCATCACCATGACACATTATAACTTTTTCTGGTCGTGGAGAAAGTTTCTTTACATATTCCATTAATTGGCGCCTATTAGAATGACCACTGAAACCTTCAATAGTTTTAATCTCCATTTTAACATTATAAAGCTTAGTCTTACCTTCTTCTTTTAGAGGAATTTCTTTCCATCCTTTCTGTATTCTTCTACCAAGAGAACCTTCAGATTGATATCCAACAAATATAAGGGTGCTTTTTTCATCTTCACTCAACCATTTAAAGTATTCAACAGAATTACCACCAGTCAACATACCAGAAGTTGAAAGAATAATACAAGGCTCACCTTCCACAATATCTTTCCTTTCATTAACATTTTGAACTTTATGGAAAGATTCTGAAATAAACGGATTCCTACCCATATGGAATATTTGATCCCTAAGATCTTTGCTTAAGTATTCTGGCCTTGCAGTATGAATAGCTGTAGCTTCCCAAATCATACCATCAATATAAATTGGAACTTCTTCTATCATACCATGACGCATATACTCTTCTAAAACAATCATTAATTCTTGAGCTCTTCCAACAGCAAAAACAGGAATTAAAACTTTTCCTCCACGCTTAAGAGTTTTATAGATAGTTTTCATCATCTGTTTTTCAGCATTATTTCTTGAAGGTTGAACATCCTCATGACCACCATATGTACTTTCCATAACAACAGTTTCAACTCTTGGGAATCTAGCTGTAGCAGGTTCTAAAAGTCTACTTCTTTCATATTTAAAGTCCCCAGTATAAACCATATTATGTTGACCATCACCAATATGCATATGAGACATTGCAGAACCAAGAATATGTCCCGCATTATGGAGAGTAAGACGAATATCAGGAGAAATATCAGTTACTTCACCATAATCAAGAGTTATTGTATGTTTAATACTTTTTTGAACATGTTTAATATTAAATGGAAGAGGATCATCTTCTCTATGAGCAATATCAATATGATCAAGTTGAAGTAGTGTCATCAAGTCCCTAGTTGGAGCAGTACAATAAATAGGACCTTCATAACCATAATGATAAAGATAAGGTAAAAATCCAGTATGGTCCAAGTGAGCATGTGAAATTACTACTGCATCAAGATCAGATAAGGAAAATTCTGGAACATTAAGGAATGGATATGCGCTTTTTTCATCTCCAGCAACATTAACTCCACAATCAAGAAGAACACGACTATTTGGTGTTTGAAGTAACATGCATGAACGACCAACTTCTCTAAATCCTCCCATGGAAGTTAATCTTGCCCATTCATTTTCATATTTTGAACCTTGATGTATTCTAGTACCAAGATCTTGTAATATCTTTTTTCTTTCTTTACTATTGTGTTTAAGAGTATTTCTAACTCTTTCAATAATTTCAGAAGATATTGGAGGAGTTCTTAATATTTTAGGAGCCCAACCAGTATTTTTAACAACTTCTCTAGAAGTTACTCCATATTTCCCAATAACAAGCCCTGGTTTTTTAGCTTCAATGACAACTTCACCAGTTACTTCATCAAAATATATATTTGTAATTTTTGCTTCTTCTGGTACAATTTCATGTATTTTGTCAATTGTTTTTTCAGGATCTAAAAGTACTGATTTATCAGATCTGATTATGATTCTCTTTCTTAGGTCTTTAGCTAAATTTCTAATCAAATCTCCATTTTCAGTTATTATTTCTGGATTTTTTGTATAAATAACAACTTCTGGACCTTCAAATTCAACTTTAGCTACTTGCACTCTTTCAGGAAGTCTTTGTACGATTGTTTTTTTGATTTCTTCAAGAATCTCTGAAGTCATATAATCACTTTGAAAAATGAGATGTGTAAAAATCTTGATTTAAACAAAAATTATCTAAAAATTCTAAATATTTTATATTATCCTTTCTAAATATTTTATATATTCTAAATTTTATATTATCCCAAATAATTAAATAATTCAAAAATAATTCAAAAATCTGAAATATAGTCTAAAATAATACGATCTTTGAAATTTATGTATTTTAAAATGTTTAATTAATATGAAACAAATTATTATATTATATAAAAATGATTTCTAGAAATCTCTAAAAATTCCTAGAAATGAAATATTAGTATTATAAATATTAAAAATATTATAAGAATTTTTAATTTAAGTTTTGTAAAAAATGTATTTTCATGAAAACAGTCTTTAACAAATAATATTTTGTTTGCTCAAGTCTTTCCAAATACACATATTTTAATAAAATAAGTTTTAATAAATAAAAAATGTAAAATTAGCTAAATTAACTAATTTCTTTTAATTTTGCTTCAATAACATCTTTAGATAACATTTCGAAGCCTTTTTCACTGTTAACAGTAGCTACTAAAATACCATTTCCAGAATAAGTATCACGTTCCATAGCTGCTCTAATAGCCCTAATAGCTACATCAACACCCTCTTCAACAGTAATATCTTCTTTTACTCTGTCTTCTAGTACACCATAGGAAAAAGTAGAACCAGATCCAGTAGATATAAATGAATCTTTAATCATTCCTCCTGCAGGATCAAGAGAATAAATTGAAGCCCCATTCTCATCGACTCCACCAAGTAAAGTTTGAACATATAATGGAGAAGAATGTAAAATATTTGCAGCTAAAGCTGAAGCAGATTCAATGCTAATATTCTCACCATTTCTCATTTTATATAATGAAACTTCAGCACTTATAACTTTCATTAAACTTTGTGCATCAGCAACAGATCCTGCAATTGTAGCTGCAATATGATCATCAATTTTGAATATTTTTTCTGCGACTTTATGAGCTACTAAATTTCCCATACTAGCTCTTCTTTCGCTAGCGAAGACAACACCATCAGTGCATGTAATGCCTACAGTTGTAGTGCCTTCTAATGTATCTAATGTGTTTTTATTATTCATCCAATAACACCTCTTAATGGTAATAATTCTATTAAACAATAATTCTATTTTGAATTATAATATAAGCTTTAATAATATAAATTTTAATAATACGAATTTTAATAATTAATATAAGTTTTAATTAATATAAATTTTAGCAATACTGATAATTAATTTAAAGTTATAATTTAATTAATTTTTTAAAATTATTTTTCAAAAATAAAGCTAAAAATCACCTGTAAACAATTTTTAATAAAAAATTTGATAATAATTAAATGTGATATTATAAAATTAGCATAGTTTTAATTAGAGATATTTTCAAACATCTAAGAATGAAATAAACATATCAATATGATTTAATCTAAATCAATTTAACATGTTCAATCTAAGTAATAATATTTATGTATTTTACAGATATATAATGTTTTCTATAACTAATGTTTCATATAACTTTATTTAATTTTATTCTAAAAAATTTCTATAAAAATTGAAAAATTAATAGAACAGTGATTTTATATTATATAGTATTCAAATCTGAAATTAATAAATATAAGTTACAAAAACAATAAAATAAAAAAATATTAAAACTATTAATTAAAATTACCTAATTATTATATAGATTACACAATATTATAAATTGTTATATTATGAATTATCATACATATTATAATTTATTATTAATATATTATTTGTAAGTTCACTATAATAAAGTTTACTATAAAAATACTATTAAAAATATGATAACATAAATATACCGATTAAAATCATATTATCCAAATTTTTTATAGTTTAAAACCTTTTTAGTTTAAAAACTTTTTAATTTAAAAACTTTTTTTCTAATTTATCAAATATTATCTCAGCTATTTCTGATTTAGAACAAATTGGAAGTTCAAGAATATCCTTATCAACTAACACAACTTGGTTATTATCAGAACCAAATCCACAATTTTCAATGCTAACATCATTAGCAACAACTAAGTCAGTACCCACTTCTTTCATTTGTTTTTTAGCTAGATCTATCATTTGATCATTTGAAATATTATATTCAGCTTTAAAACCTACTAAAAATATATTAGGGTTTATCTGTTTTATCTGTTTTATAATCTTTTCAGTTTTTTTGAATTCTAGAGATAGGCTGATTGAAGAAGATATTTTAGAATCTTTTTTATTGATTGGAGCAAAATCAGAAACAGCAGCAGTAGCTATAAAAATATCATATTCATTTACTAATTCTTTTGTCTTTTTATTCATCTCTTCACTAGATTCAACATAAGTTACATCCAAACATTTTGGTATATCCACATCTACTATTCCTGCTATAATTTTAACATCTAAACCTCTTGAATAAGCCTCTTTAGCTAATTCTAATCCCATTTTTCCAGAAGACTTATTAGTTATACCTCTTATAGGATCAATAGCTTCATAAGTTCCACCCAAAGTAATTAAAACCTTTTTACCTTTTATATTTGAAATTTCATCGTTTTCATCTATAACATCTCTATTTTTATTAATTCCAGTGATGTTCTTATTTAAACTAATCAATCTCTTAGATTCTAATACAATATCAGTAATCTTTGGAAATTTAGCTTTACCTTCCTCTATTCTAGGATCTACAAAATTTAATTTATTATAGTCTGTTTCTGATTTAATTTTATTGATATTATCTGAAATTGATTTAAGCATAGAGTCATGCATAGACGGAACAAATAAAATAGGAGTGTTATGACCATGAGCAGTTATAAGAAGTGAATTAATAGGATTATCAGATATTTTATATGCAAATTTGGTTATAACATTGGCAGTAGCTGGAGCAACTAGTATTAAATCAGCTTGAGAATACTTAACATGTTCTATTTGACCAGTAAGATCCAAAACAACATTTTGACCAGTGGCAAACTCCATAGAATTAGGATGAATTATTTGTGTAGCAGCATCACTCATAAATGCTTTAACTTCAAAATTTTGCCTTTTTAATTCTCTAGCTAATTTAATTGATTCAGTAGCAGCTATACTTCCAGTTATACATAATATGATTTTCATTTTAAAACTCTCAAGACTAATTTTTTATGATTAATTTGTTGAAAGATATCAATTATTAAAAATAATTAAATCTAAAAATTAAGTTTAAAGATCAATTTCAAATATTAAATCTAAAGATCAAGTTTATCTAAAGACCAAAGTTAAATATTAAAATTAAAGATTAAATCTAAAGATCAAGTTTATCTAAAGATCAAAGTTAAATATTAAAATTAAAGATCAAAGACTAAATTTAAAAACTAAAATTTAAAAAATTAAAGTTAAAAATATAATAAATTTAAACTATAATTGTGAGTTTTTAAGCTATCTTAAATCTTTTAAGTTATTCTAAAGTTATTTAATATAAAATCAAAGTTTTTAATTTGATTTTGGAAATCTTCCTGAGGAGCTGTACACAAAATAACAAAAACTTCGCCATTATTTTCTATCCAAATCGCTCTATGTTGTTTTACTGACCCATTGCCTTCTTGAGTGTAAACAGCTTCTAATGCATTATATGAGCCAATAGACGTGTTTCCTATAGCAACTGGAGTGTAACTCGAGTTTGAAAATAATTTAGAGTATGTTTGGTTGAAATAGGTATCTAAAGATGAAGGAAGCTCTTTTTTCTGAATATTAACATTAACACTACTAAATCCAGTTACAGAATCTTTAAATTTAGGATCCGCAACAGCCATTATAGAATTATTTACATCAGATTGTGCTACAACCCAAGATCCAGGATATTTAATCAAAACACCATTTTTAGCCATAGTTTTAGGAGGTTCTGTTCCATTAACACCAGAATTATCACTAGAGGAAGTGATACAACCAGATACAAAAATAACAGCTATTACAAGTATGATACCTAAAATATATTTTTTCATTAATTCACCCATTAGTTCTTTGGTGTTATAGATTAATTAGAAGTTTTAGATTCAGAATTATCAGAATTTCCACCGCCAGAATCTCCAGAATCACTATTTTCCCCATCATCCTTACCATTGCTTCCATTATCTGAATCATCATTAGAATCTCCAGAATCAGACCCATCACTAGAAGAGTTAGTATCAACAGATACATCAGTAGTAGTTTGAATGTTACTATTATCAGAACTAATGTTTGTAGCATTAGCTAAAAAATCAGGGAATGCAGTATCATCAACCATAACAGAAGCAGCAGGAATGGCTGTTTGAGGAGTAGTGAACAACCCAAAGCTTATTCCAACTAAAAAAGCTCCGATTAAACATACAACAGCTAAAATAGCATATTTCCCTTTATTAGAAACCGGAACATTTTCTTTTATATTTTTATCTTCTTTTGATTTTACTACATATTTGTTAATAAGATCTTGGTCTTCTTTTTTACTAGCTTCAGCCATACTTCTTTGAACAGAATGAGATTTAAGTTTTTCATCACTTTTTCTACCTTGCATAGACCTTATTCTATTTGTAGCATCTAAATTAGCTATTCTATTAGAATATTCATTAGATAAATATTTATATTTATCTTCAGAAATATTTCCTGCCTCATAATCTTTTTTAAGCTCTTGCATAATCAGTAAAAGCTTTTGTTTATCTTGATTAATATTACCCACCTCATAAGGCTTTTTTTCTAAAAATAATATTTAAAATTTAACTTATTTATATTAATTCTTATTATAATACAATAGTTTCTTATTTAATTTACTATTTTAATATAACACATTTAATATTTATTTTGTTAATATATATTTTTATTAATATATATTTATAATAAAATCAAGATATATATTTATAATAAATATACATTTTTATAACAAATTTTATATAATAATTTAAACTTTTAATTATATGAAATAATTATATGTAAACTAGTTTATTTATAATTTATCCAAAATTTACTTTTGGATATGAACCCAATATTTTTAAATAAGATACTTTTTCTTCAATAGTATTTAAAATATTTTCAACAATATCTTCATTTTTATGACCTTCAAAATCAACGAAGAATATATATTTACCAAGTCCTTCTTTAGATGGGCGAGATTCGATCTTAGTAAGGTTAATATTGTTCTTTGCAAAAATTCCTAAAATATCATGAAGACCACCAGGATTATCATCAAAAAGAGAAAATAAAATTGAAGTTTTATCATTACCTGAGATTTCAGTTTGATCTTTAGAAAGTACAATAAATCTCGTTTGATTATTTTTTATATCTTGAATATTTTTATCGATCGCTTTTAAACCATATAATTCTGCAGCTTTTAATGTTCCAATAGCCCCCACACCAATTTTACCTTTTATAGACTTAGCAGCTGCAGCAGTACTTAAAGTAAAATGAGTTTTCATATTATGGTTTTCTAGATAATTTTGACACTGAGCCAATGCTTGTGAATGAGAGTATACGTCTTTTATAGTATTTATATCAATAATATTATCATAATTATCTTCATCAACAAGAAGATTATGATTGATTGGAATAATCAATTCTCTTTCAATATTAAGATTAATTTTATGAGCTAAAAGATCTAATGTTAAACCAACTGGACCTTCAATAGAATTTTCAATAGGTACTATCCCTTTACAACATTCACCAGTAACAACAGAACTCATAACAGAAGGAATAGAACAATAAGAAACTAATTCACCTTCTAAAATAGATGCAGCTTCATGAGAAAAAGTTCCTTTAGGGCCTAAAAAAGCAATTTTAGATTTTTTTTGAGTATTATTTGAATTTAATTTCGTATCTATATTAAAAACTCCTTAATAAATTATTTTAAACTTACAACCTATTTAAAGCTATTTAAAGCTATTTAAATTACTTCAGAATAATCTAATCAAAGTTATCCATTAATCTAACCTAATATAAGTTAATATAAGTTAAATTTTTAAAACTATAGCTAGAACATATAAATAAAAATCAATTAAAATGCCAAACAAGAATAAAAATAAGAAATGAAAAGAAGAGCTAAAGAAAAAATAAAAAAGAACTAGTTAATTATCTTCCTAGTTCTAAATCAACAATTAACCCAAGTAAATCAGATTGAGTAACAATACCAATAACTTGATCTTCTTCATTCACAATTGGATATCCATTATATCCAGTTTCTAACATAGCATTAGCAACATCAGATACACTAGCATCTGAAATTATCCTATTGACATTAGGAGACATAACCTCTTCAACTAATATATTTTTTATTTGTGCTTGTTTATATTTATCTGGAACATGTTTTCTAAATGAAGTTAAAGCTCTAGCTATATCTTTAGAGGTTAATATGCCTGCAAGCTCATTATTTTCATTTATTAAAAGTCTTCCAATGTTAGAATCCATTATAACCCTTCTTGCATGAATTAACCTATCTTGAGAAGAGACTGATATTAATTCACTACTCATTATCTCAGTAGCTAATATTTTTTCATATGCTTTCCCTTTACAAATATCTATAAAATCAGATTTAGTAATTATCCCCACTAGATCACCATTAGAAATAACAGGAACTGCACCAATATTCTTTTCAAGAATCATTTTAGCAGTTTTATTAATATCCATATCATCTTCTACAGTGACAACATCTTTAACCATTACTGTAGAAACATGAAAATGAGAAGGAGCTAAATTACCATATTTTGAAGATCCTAATTTTGTAGCAATATCTTTTTCTGCAATAATTCCTACTAACTCTTTTTCATTATTCTCATTTTGATTAGTGACAGGAAGTCTTGATATTTTGTGTTTTTTCATTAGTCTAAGAGCATCACAAATATTTTGATCTTTATCAATAGTTACTAACTCCTCAGACATTAAGTTTTTTACTTGCATATTTATCACCAAAGCATACGAAACTTTATAAAAATATTAAATCCATGTTCTAAAATCTATACATAAGATAAAATTTGCATAATTTGCAAATTTTAAATAATATATCTATTTTATTATATTAAATTTCACAACAATACATTTTAAAATAGAATATAAACCTTTTTTATTAATTATAAATCTATAACCAAATAAGGTTTATATCAAACGTTTATCAATAATGAACAAAGTCTATTATTAATTATAATTTATTAATTACCTTTTAATCGCCTTTAAGATGTCACTCTCAGTTATAATACCTAAAAGCTCTCCATTTTTAACAACAGGAACCCCACCAATATCTTTTTCTCTTAATATTTCGCACAAATCTCCTAAACGAGTTAATGGTTCAACGGTAATAACTTCATCCTCCATTATCTCAGAGATTTTAGTTTCTAAAACTCCAAGAGCACTGTTAGATTCCATTTTACTAAATAATTCATTATCTCCTAAAAATTTTAAAACATCACTAGAAGTTATAATACCTTCTAAACTTTCTTTTTCATTATGTACAGCAGTATCTTCTATAGCTTTTGCTAAAATTGGAATTCTTCTTAGTTTATTTCTAACCATTATTTTAGAAGCACTTTCAATTGGTGTACCAGGAGTAGTTGTAATAACATTATTACTCATAAAATCTTCAACTAGTTCTTCAGTCAAAACACCTGCCATAGCCAAAACAAAATCTCTTTCAGTTATAATACCTACTAATTTTTCATTTTCATCTGAAATTGGGAGAGCACCTACATCTTTCTCTAACATTAAATTAATACAATCATTGATTGAATCTTTGTTTGTCATTGAGATAACATCACGAGTCATTATTTCCCTTACAGACTCATTTATAGCTCTTAAAAAGTTATCTTTATACTTTTCTTCAACTATATTAAATTTATCTCCCCCTCCTAAGAAATTTAAAATATCCATAGCAGTTACTATTCCTAAAAGTTTTTGAGATCCAGGATCTGTAATTGGAATTCTTCTGAATTTTTGTTTTACCATAACTTCAGCGACTTCTATTATACTAGTAGTTGGAGGAACAGATATGACTTCTTTTTTAGCTAATGTCATTATGTCACCAACATGTTCTGAAACTCTGGTTTCATTTTCTATAGATCCTCTTTCCATAGATTTTCTTAAGTTTATGGCACTTTTGTCTTTCATTTCTACACCTCTATAGACATAACTCAAAATTAGATAACTTAAAATAAAAGTTTATATTACTAAGAGATTTTTTAACTTCTGTTGTTTGTTATCTAGGTTATATATATCTGTGATTAATCATAAATATTTTTTGTTTAATTTTCAATTTTATAAATAATATCAACAAATTTTATCAATAAGTATAATAATATTAAATAAATATAATCAAGATTTAAAAAAATCCAAATATTTCTAAAAATCATACAATTTTATATGAAATAATTGGATAATATATAATAAAACAGTCAATAATGACAAAATAATCAATAATAATAAGGCAATTTATAATATTCTATAATACAACTCATTATAAACAAAATAATAAAAAATAAAATAAAAAAATAATAGAAGAATAATAAAGGCTAAAATAAAGATAATAATAAAAAATAAAATAATCCATAATAAAAAGCTAATAAAATTTTTATAATAAATTGATTAAGAATAATCATAACACAAATCTATACTACAATATTATCGATACTAAAACATCCCAAATAAGTATCAATATATTCTAAATATTATCTATTCTAATAGTATATATTATAAATAATATATTTTATAAATGGTATTACTATATTTTAAATTAATATTATTATATTTTAAACTCATTCAATATTAAGAATTTTATGTGTTTGAGGAATAACAAAAACATTAAAATATTCACCAAGAGACTCTGAAAACTTAAAAAAAACATGAGATTTATTTTTCCACTGCTTTATAGGGCTTTCTGGTTGAATTACAATAAAAAATTTATCATTTGGAAATATTTTATGGATTTTTTCCCCCAATCCTTTTATAGTATTTAAACTAGTTGAAGGAGATACTACAATTTTACAATAAAAGTTTTTTTTATTAGCTATCAATGATTTTATTGAAAGAACTTCATTATTAAATATTTCCTCATTCCAATCCATATTAAAATGTTCTGGAAGCTTTAAATCCAACGATACACAGTTTAAATTGTTAATTTTAGATAAAAAATCAGGCAATGTACCATTAGTTTCAATCATAATTTTAAAATCAATTTGACTGATTATTTCATTGATAAAATCAAAATATAATAAAGGTTCACCTCCAGTAAATGAAATAGAATGCAAATCTGGAGTTTTTAATTCTTTAATTTTCTTAACTACTTCTTCAACAGACTTTAAGATTCCATTATTAACATTTTGACTATCTTTAGTGTCACAGTAGTTACAATTTAGATTACATCCAGCAAAACGGACAAATATCTGTCTTTTGCCAATCCATAATCCTTCTCCTTGAAAACTTGAGAAAATTTCTACTATAGGTGCTTTCATTAAATCATTCCTTTCTACAGAAAGCTCCTTGACCAATTCCTTCATTTACACATACAGATACAGAATCAATTTCATAGCCTTTCTCTTTTAAGTCTTCAAATATAATATTTGCAAAATATTGTGATAATTCTTCAGCAGAGCTGTGTTTTAATGGTAAAAGGACACAGTCTTCCATTGGGAACTTATACTCCTTATTTTTAATAATAAATTCCACATAATCTTTATTGCAGAAATCAAGAACAGATAATTCATCTGAATCCGATGATTTGTCTGAATCCATAGATTCATCTGAATCTTCAGATTTATCTGAATCTTTATATTCTTCGGAATCTGCAGATTTATTTAAATCTTCATCTGGATAATCTTCTGATTCTTCTTTTTCATCTGAATCTAATTCTTCAAAATGATTTATCCCCTTAAATTTCATATTTTTATTATTAATTGGAATTAAAACTCGATGATCTAATTTTTTGCATATAGATCTTACAGCATTTTTCACATCTTTGAAATCAACCACAAAATCATAGTCTCCAGATCTATTACCTTCAATTTCTACATCTACAAAATAAGAATGTCCATGAATAAACCCACAAGAAGCATGGGCAGGGATAATATGAGCAGATGAAAATCTTAAACCTGCATTAATTCCATTAATCATAATCTTCATAATCTTTACTCCATTTATTATAATATATAATAATTAATAAATTATTAACTAAAAACAAAAATAAAAAATTAAAACATAAAACAAATCATAAAACATATAATTATCAAAAAACTTATTAAATATTAAAGTAAATTAGTTTTGCTTATGTCTAATTCAATATCATTCAATTCATCAATATAATTTTTAACAATGTTATTTATAAAATCAATTAGATTAATATTATTCAAATTAGAATTATTTAGGTTAATTTTATTTAAATTAACATTATTTAAGTTAATATCTTCAAATAATTCAAGTATTCCAATTGTTTCAACATCCTCAGGAGTTCCTTCACGAGTTATATTTATTCCTAAATGGATTTTCATAGAACTTTGAGATATTGTAGCTATTGAAACTGTAAGTTTTTTATAAACAGTATTAGATAATATATCTGAGGATTTACTTTTGGATTTGGATTTATCTTTAGAAACAATATAAATATCATCTCCTTTACGAATAGATTCAATTCCCATCTTAGACAACATATCCTTTAATATAACAACTAATAATCTTTGACGCATATAAGCAATTCTCAAGTTAGCAGGTTGCTCGTCAAAGTGTTCTACAATAATATTAATAATTTTATCTGATTTTATTTCTAAGCCGATATCTTCAAAATCTTTTAAATTATCGGGAGTGATATTCATAGATCCAATCCAAGTTATTATACTCGAACCTTTTATTCCAAATGATTTAAAAGCCCAAGAAGCTTCTATTTGACTCCCATCATATTCAATGCTTTCTTCAAGATGTTTATGAGTAATTAACATGCAAATTCCACATATATTCTAATTAGAATTTTTATAACTAAAATTTTCATTATTTTCTTAATAAAATTTTTAAATTTCTATGAGTTTTTAATAATTCTATAACTTTTTAATAATATTATCTATAACTTTTTAATAAAATTAGTAATTTTAATAAAGTATGAAATAGTATATGAATTTAGCTATTATTATAATTATACTATTAAATTATACTATAAAAACATAATTATAAAAATATAATTATATTATCAAAATGACTATCAAAATAAAAATTATTATCAAAATATAAAAATTCTAATAATTATATTTATTCTCAATATAATTATTTGTTATTATAATAAATATTATTTTTATACTCTATTAAATTCCTATAATCGTTATAATAAATTAAAAAAGTTTAAGGATACTAAAATTTAAAAAAGGGGGAATATTCATGAAAGTTAGAACTAGAGATTTCATTTATACTAAAGATGATCTTTTCTTTGCATCTACAAATTATATTCATCCAGAGGATAGATTTATTTCATTTTTAAGATATATCCCTAATGAAAATGGAGACCGCACAAAAAATGGGAAAAAATATTCAAAAGTCACATCAGAAGAAGCTTATGATTATTTAAGAAAAAATCATCCAGAATATTTGTATTTTTGTGATATTAGTCAAGTGGAAATGATGGGTGTTCCAAAAAACAAAGTCCAAGAAATTATAAAACCCGAAGAAAGATTAAGTGAAATAATGAATGATGAAAAAGAGAGATCTTCAAATAATCAATTAATAGATAAATTATTAAAGATAGCTGACTTTTTTCATTATAAAGCAGGAATAAATTATAAAAATCTTGGAATATCAGGTTCTATTCTTCCAAAACTTCAAAAAGACACTGTTTCAGACATCGACTTTGTGGTTTATGGTCTTGAAAACCACAGAAAAGCTATGGAAACATTTAAAAAATTTAAAGGCAAAGAAGTTGAAATTAATAAAATTGAAGTAATTAATAATGAGAACAAAAAATTCAAAACAAATAAAAAAAGTGAAATAAAAAAAATAACTCTTAGTCCTATAAAAGATGAGTATTGGGAAAAAGTTTACAATAAAAGAATGAAAGATTCTAGTTTAACAAAAGAAGAATTTTGCTGGTATGAAGATCGTAAAAATAACAGAGGAATAATCGAAGGAACATTATTTGATATTTTAGCTACTCGTAATTGGGACGAAATAGAAGGTGAATGGGGAGACACTCGATATGAGCCAGTTGGAATAGCTAAAGTAGAAACTGTTGTTGAAAATGCAATTGCATCATTTGATAATCCTGCTACATACAAAGTTAAAGATTTAAAAGTATTAAAAGTTGATAAGGGGAATGAAAAATTAATTAACAAAGTGAATGAGATTTCTTCATTTACTCATACATATGCAGGACAAGCTATTGAAAATGAAAAGATAATAGCAAAAGGAAAGGTTGAACGTGTTTTAAAAGGAAAAGGTCAAAATAAAGAAGAAAGTTATAGATTGATTGTTGGAACAACAAGAGAATCTATAAATGAATACATAAAATTAAAAAATATCCCTTAAAATAAAATTCCATGAAATTATTCCTTAAAAATATTCTCTGAAAAATATTCCTTGAAAAATTTTTAAAAATTAAAAAGAATATTGTTAAATAAAAGATAGGCATTTTAAATAAATAAGTATTTTAAATAAATAAGTATTTTAACAAAATCATTTAACAAAAATATACTCCAAATCATAATTATAAATAATAAAGAATTAATATAGAATTATATAAGAAATAAATATAGAACTATAAATAATAATTAAATATTAAAATTAAAATTTATAAAAATTTAAAGCTAATAATTTATAAGGATTTATTTATAAGGATTTAATATTTATAAGAATTTAATAATTTTAGAATAAATTAGAAAATTAAAGATAATCAATAGTAAATACAATATTAAATATTATACTTGAGGAGATCTAATGAGTAAAAGTGAAATAAACATAGGACTTATTGGTTTTGGTACAATAGGTGCTGGAGTAGTAGAAATATTCAATAAAAATCAAGATATTCTTTCTAAAAAATGTGGAAAACCAGTGAATCTTAGAAAAGTTGCAGATTTAGATATTACAACTGATAGAGGGGTTAAAATAGATGAAAGTATTTTAACTGCCGATGTTAATGATGTTTTGGAAAATGATGATATTGATATTGTTATTGAACTTGTTGGAGGGTATGAACCAGCTAAAACATTTGTTTTAAAAGCTATGAAAAATGGAAAACATGTTGTTTCTGCAAATAAAGCACTTATAGCTAAACATTGGGAAGAACTAATAAATACTGCTGATGAAAATAATGTTCGGTTCTCATTTGAAGCTAGTGTTGGAGGAGGAATACCAGTCCTTCAACCTTTGAATGAATGTTTATCTGCAAACCGTTTTGAAGCTATTTATGGAATTATGAATGGTACGGCTAACTATATTCTAACAAAAATGAGTGAAGAAGGATTAAAATTTGAAGATGTTTTGAAAGAAGCTCAAGACAAAGGTTATGCTGAGGCTGACCCTACATTTGATATAGAAGGCCATGATACTGCTCAAAAATTGATTGTGCTTACAAAACTTGGTTTTGGAGAGTATATTCCTCAAGAAAAATTCCATGTTGAAGGAATTACAAAAATAACTCCTGAAGATATAGAGTTTGCTAAAAATGAATTAAATTATGTGATAAAGTTATTAGGAATAGCTAAACAAACTAATGATGGATTAGAGATTAGAGTTCATCCTACTTTTATTAAAAATGATCATCTACTAGCATCAGTTAATGATGTTTTTAATGCAATATATTTAATAGGTGATTTCGTAGGACCTGTTATGTTATATGGTCAAGGAGCTGGAAGGATGGCAACAGCAAGTGCTGTTGTTGGTGATTGCCTTGACATTATATTTAACGAAACTAAAAGAATTAGCTATGGTCCAGTAGAATCTCAAGTTAAATCAATGAAAAATATAGATGATATTATATCAAAGTATTATATTAGCCTAACTGCAGTTGATGAACCAGGAGTTCTCCAAACAATTACTGGAACATTGAATAAAAATGATATAAGTATTGAATCAATAACACAAAAAACAAATATAGATAGTGAATCAGTTCCCATAATAATCGTTACACATGAAACTGAAGAGAAAAATATTCAACAAGCTATTCAAAAAATAAATGAATTAAAAGAAGTTGAAGAAGAAAGTAAATTAATTAGAATATTAGAATAATAATGTTTTTTACTTTTTCCTTTACTTTCTCTTTTTATAATTATTATTTATTTAAATTATTATCTATTTGATTTTTATTTAATATTCTAAATAATATTCTAGTTAACATTATACTTAATATTCTATTTAATATTTCTACAAATTATTCTATGTTTCTATTCTAAGTTTAACCCCTATTTTATTCTATTTTTTATTTTATTCTATTTAATATTCTTTTGATATTAAGATTAGTATTTCTATTAGCATTTTTACTAATATTATTAGTATTTTTAATATTATTTCTATAATATTTCCATTTTTTTATTGAATTTCTGTTTTTATTAATTTTTGTCCTAATTTTTATTATAATTAATTTTATTATAATTATAAAAATTTTTTATTTTTATAAAATTAAGAAATCTTTAATTTTTAATAATTATAAAAATTAATAATTATTTTAAATAATGCTTATTTTAATATCATTTTATTTTTAATAATATTTTTAACTTTTATAAAAATTTTAATTTTAAATATATTTAATTTAAACATTTTAATTTCAATCAATCCCATAAAAATCATTCATTTTTATAATTATAATAAAAATAAGGAAATTTTTGAAGTTTATAGTCATATTTAGCTTAAAAAAAGATTAAATATTTATCTAAAAAGTAATAAAATAATAATTTATAGTAATACTATTAGTTAAGTAATATAATAGTAGTTGAGTAATAATTATTTAATTTTTACTAGCTAATTTTTGCTTATTAATTTCTACTTACTAAAAAATTACTTTAATATATATAATTAAAAAAGAGAGATTAAAATGATCAGTATATCTTCAATAAAAAGTTATATGTTTTGCCCAATGAAACTATATCTTGAAAAAACATTCGGTGAAGAATCAAAAGACATTCTTCTACATAAAACAATGAAAGAACTAAGAATTGATGTAAATGATTTATTTCAAAGAAATTTAAAAAAAATAACAAAGGAAATGGAATTAGAAGAGATAGAAGAAAATTTAAATAAAAATATAGAAGAACATATAGAAAATTCTTTGTCTACATTAGTAAAAATAGAAGAAAAAAATAATATATACAAATTTAATAATGATTTGAACAATGATAAAGAAGAAACAAGTTTAGATAAATTAAAAAGCAAAAAATACACTAAAAATTTAAATAATTCTAATAATGATTCTACCAATAATATTAATAGTTTTAATAATAATCCTAATAATAATTCTACTAATAATACTACTAATAGTGATAATAATAATTTTAATAATAATTCTACTGATAGTATTAATGATATTTCTAATAATAAGCCCAATAATAATTCTATTAATAAGTCTAGTAAAAATTTAAAAGAAAATTATGATATCAGAACAATAGAAGAAGAAATTGAAAGAATAGATAGAATACAAGAAATTAAGATGAATTTAAAAACAGAAATTTATTATAATTTAAAAATACTATCTTTAAAAACAAAAAAAGCTATCTTATTAAATCAAAAAGATGGAAGCCAAATAGCAGAATTATTCTTTCCAACAGCCATGTATAGTTATCTAATGCGAGATACACAATTAGATATTGTTGGAACATGTGATAAAATTGAAATAATTGATGGAAAATATTTTCCAATAAGTATAAAATCATCTAATCCACCTTTGAAAGGAGTTTGGGATGGAGATGCAATAGAATTAATTGCAGCGGCATTATTAATAGAAAATGAATTTGATACCGAAGTATTTGTAGGATTTGTGGATTATTTAAAGTTAGGGGAGAGAAGAGTTGTTGTGATGGATGCAAACTTAAGAAAAAGTTTTTTTAGAATCTTAAATGAAGTCGATGATATTATAACCAATGAAATAATGCCTGAAATTAAAAAAGATAATAAAAAATGTCATAAGTGTGTTTATAATTTGATATGCAATCAAGAAGCAGATTTTGAGTGAATTTTAAAATTATTAAGATATCCTAGAAAACAAGTGAAATACTAACTATTTTCATAAAATAATAAAATTAGAAATAAAAAGTTAAAATAAAAAGTTAAAATAAAAAGTTAAAATAGAAAGTTAAAATAAAATACTAAATAATAAGTACTTGAAAATATATATGTAAAATATAATTACAAACTGATAAATTAATAATATAGGTGAAAAAATGAATGACAAAGAATTAATAAAAAAGTGTGAATCATGTGACTTCTATGATGACAACGATTTAATGGCTAACTGTAGAGCTGTTTTAACAGATTTAGACGAATGTAAAGAAGAATTAGGTCTAAGTGAAGAAGAAGCTGAAACTTACTTAAAAATGGTAGAAAATTTAAAACCACAGGATGTTTCTAAAGTCTTAACTTTAGCTCTTAAAATAAGAGAAAGTGGAAAAATCAAAAACCCTGAAATAAAAAATGATGCTAGTAGATTAATAAGAGCTATAGAAATGAGTTAAACACATTATAACTCTTTTTTAAAAAAATTAACAATAATAAGTATTAATAAATATTAATAAATTTCAATAAATTATTTACTAGTATTATTTTATTTACTAGTATTACTTTTATTTTAAATAATTTTAAAAAGAATTATACTCTCTAAAATATGTGAAAACATTTAAAACTTATTTTTTTTCAATTTTTTAATATCAAAAATAGCAGTATCGGCTATTGCCATAACAGCCATTACTCCTGCTTGTATAGGATCAGATATTACAATGTCTGCTATTTTAGTAACACCACCAGGCATATTTAAACTTATAACAACCAAATCATGTTCAGATTTTACATTTGATACTGATTCAGCTATTTTACCTCCCATTAAAGATCCTGCCAACACCAATGCACTTACTCTTGGAAGTCTAGATAAAGCTTCAACTGCCTCTGAAATGTCGTCTTCACCAACTAAAGGGATTGTGTCAATACTTATTCTTTCCCCTCGTATATTATGCCTATCTGCTTCAGTTATAGCTCCCATTGCTACCTGAGACACTTGAGCACCACCACCAAATATTATAATCCTTTTACCATAAATATCATTAAGAGAACTATGAACTTCAACAGATTGAACGGAATCAATAGATTTTATATCCTCGAGTAATTGTTCAAGGTTATTGATGCTTTCAAGTTCCAGATTAATCGATCCTAAATTGTTTTTTTCGATAAATAGATGAGTATAGCTGATATTTGCACCATAAGATGAAATTATATTAGTTATTTCATCCAAAACTCCTTTTTTTTCAAGACTTTTAATTGTTATCGCAGTGTTTGGCATTTAAACACCTAAATGAATAAAATAAAAATTAACTATAAATAAACCTGATATAATAAATTAATAATAGAAAACTAAAAAATTAAAAATAAAGACTTTTTAAAATTACAAGATTAGAAATAAAAATTAATATACATAATATGTTTTAGACATAATATGATTAATTTTAGATTTATAAAATAATATTAGATATAATATTATCAGATGTAATATTATTAAATATAAAACAATTTTAAATCTTAATTTTCTAATTTTACTAATTCTAAGTCAGCTTTAGCTTTTTTAAACAGAGATAGAAAACTATCTCCTTCACCAACAGGTATAACCTCTAAACCTAAATCCCTATGCTCATCAATCCATTTTTCATTAAAAACAGGGATCTCGACCTTAATAGGTTCATCAGATTTATTAACTAAAATAATATTTCTATATGGAAAATTTCGCTCAACAATATATCCACCAAGGCTTATAATATGATGAGCTCTAACTACAAATTTCAATAAAATCACCGAAATATTAACTTTTATAATATTAAATTTAACTTTTATAGATATTATAAATTTTTATATTTATTATTATTTATATTAATATCTATTTGAAACAATATCTATATATTTGAAATAATATCTATATATTTAAGATAATTATCTATTTAATAATTAAAACAATGATAATTACTACAATAATCCAATAGCAATAGCTAAAACTCCTAAAAGAGATGACGCAATTACAACTGGATAAAACTGCCTATAAGTAAATACTGGAGAGAATGCACTCATTATACCCATTATTACTGGGAAAATAACTGCAACAAGAATATTTACCAAAATCCCCCAAGAGAATATATTAGGTGGAAGCCCAATAAATAAAACTGAAAATAAGGCTCCTAAAGTAAACATTAAAAATCCTCTTGTAATATAAACAAAAGACCTATATTTTGAAGCATATTCCATATAAGGACCTTCAATAACATCAGCTTTAGCTTTTAAAATATTAAAAGGATATTCATTTAAAAGAATCATATAACCAATGAAGAAAACTATAGTTCCAATAATTCCAGCTACTGTAAATAAGAATGGACCATGAACTTGTTGATAAGCAACAATATCTCCAAGGAATATACTACCAGTTATAGCTACAGGTATAAATATTGATAAATATAAAGGGAATGAACCAAAAGCAATCATACGAAATGCTCTATTTGAACTTAAATCTTCAAGATAAGATCTTTGAACATTTGGATGAGTTGCTCCTTTAACAATATCAGGAAATGGAAGTCCAAGAGACATTACAGATTTAGAAAGAGATCCCATCAATACATAAGCAACTTCTTCTACTTTCAAAAATCCAACAATAGCAATAATACTAGCTAATGCTCCAAAAAAATACATTTGAGGAGTTAAAGCCAACAATATTAAAATTACCACAATAAAAGAAACAATAGGTAACGACTTGTAAAGAGTTGGTACTGGTGAATTCGGAGATATATTTTCCTTAAAGAAAAATTTTATAGGAGCCATAATCCCTGGACTAGTGACAGGAGGCCCTATTCTTTGTTGAATTCTCGCCTGAATATATTTTCTTTCAATTCCAGGAAGAAAAGTTCCCACAATAAGGGCTAGAACTAATGTACCAATCACTGCTAAAATTGAATATATGATTGTGATATTTGACATTTTATTTCCTCTTAATTTGTATAGTTTGTTTAAATTATAGTTTATTTAAATCTAATTTATAATTTATTTAAGTTTACTTTTTAAATTTAATTTATAATTATGAAATTTATTAATTATGATTTAAATCTTAATTATTTTAATAGCTCTGTCAGTACAAGTAAAACATGGGTCACACTGAACTATACAGAGCTGTGCATCAGTAACATGATCTCCAATACAGGCAGTTTGCATAGCTCCAATGTTAGACATTGAAGGAGTTCTAATTATACTTCCTCTTACCCGACCATCTTCAATTGCATAAGAATGATATAAAGTTCCTCTTGGAACTTCAATATAACTTTTTATTGTATCACAATCAAACATATCCCAAAATCTATTAACAATAGGACCTTTTGGGAGATTTTTTATAGCTTGACGTATGATATTAATTGCTTCTGGAATTTCAAGAACTCTCATTAATATATTAGATTTCACATCCCCATCATCCTGAGTTACAATGTTAAAATCAAAATCATCATATTCTTTCATAGTAGCTCTAAGATCTTGAGAAATTCCAGTAGCTCTAAGAGTTGGGCCAGATACTTCAAGGGTTTTTGCTTGTTTTTGAGTAATTACCCCAATTCCTTCAATTCTACTCATAACAATTGGATCAGAAACAAATCGATCAGCAAAATCCAATATTCCTTTTTCAAGAGTATTCATGCCTTCAGCAAGTTTTTGAATTCTCATTTCAGTAAGTTCACATCTTGGTCTCACTCCTCCAATTATAGAAGCTCCGTATTGAACACGATTACCCCCAATCATTCGAAGTAATTCCATTACTGTTTCTCTAAGATAAAAAGCTCTCATTGAAAATGTTTCATGTCCTAAAACTTCACATCCATGAGCAAGATAAAGACTATGACTATGTAATCTCTCAAGTTCTTCGACTATAATTCTAATATAATTAGCTCTCTCAGGAACATCAATTCCAAGGCCTTTTTCTGCAGTTAAAACTGAATTCCATATATGAGCATTAGAACAGATCCCACAAACTTTTTCTGTAAGGGCATTTGCTTTTTCAACAGGCAGTCCTTCCATTATTCTTTCAATTCCTCTATGATTAACACCAATAGTAATCTCAGCGTCCCTTACAATTTCATCTTCAACAAAAAGTCGGACCCTATATGGTTCCAACGCAGCAGGATGGACAGTTCCCATTGCAACCTCAGTTTCAATTATTTCCTGCTTTATTGGTCTTTTATCTTCTGTCATTATATCACTTAATTGTAATAATACATTATAATTAATTTTTAAGTAAATTCAAGTATTTAATAATTATGCCTATATAAATATAATAATTTTATTAACCTAACAAATATTTTAGTAGTTTAATAAGTTTTTCTAATTTATTAATTCTAATTTATTAAATTTTATCATATAATTTTAGTATATACTAATTTATTAATTCCATAGCTATCTTAAAATTCCTAGCTATCTTATATAAATTAATATTAAATTCGATATTTAAATATTAAATTAAATAGCCAATCTAATTTTTAAATAGCTAATCAATCTAATTTCAGTAGTTAATCTGCTTCTAAAAGTTTAGGAAGTGCAGCTACTACACCAGAAATTACATCTTCTGGTCTAACAGCACAACCTGGTACTTTAGCGTCCACTGGAATTATGTTCTCAACTGGACCCATAATTTCTTCAGAGGGTATATCACCATGAATATTTTTATAAACTCCACCCATTAAAGCACAAGCTCCTGCAGCTATTACAGCTTTAGGATTTGGAATAGCTTCATAAATTTTTTTTAAAGGTGCTTCATTAAGCTTTGTTACAGGACCTGTAACAACCAAAACATCAGCTTCACGAGGATTCCAAGTTAAAAAAACCTTATATTGCTCAACATCAAATTTAGGTGAAAGAACACAATTAACTATTTCAATATCACAACCATTACATCCTCCAGTATATACTAACATTAAATGGACAGCTCTTGCCCTTGAAAATGACTTAAGGCTCATTAAATCCCTCTATAATTTTTATTTTTATTTATTAATTTTTATTCATTAATTTGATTTATAATATTTATTAATTATTATTTCTAAATTTAATTATTAATTTTTAAATTTTATTATTATTTACTAAACTTATGTAATTTCTTAAGTTTATTCTCACTAGTATTATTTTTTATCACAGTTTTATCAGATAAATATTGAGATATAAATGAAAGTTTATCTTCAGAAATTTTAAATGGTTTATTCATATGTTCTTCAAGGTCTAATTCGACTTTGCCAACATCATGAGGATGTATTGTAGCTTTTTCACCAAATAATGCATAAACTGGGCAAAAATCATGACAGTAATAACATACAACACATTTTTCTGAATTGAGTTTTGGGACTTGTGTTTTGATCCATCCATCCATCAGCTCTTCAGGAGTTTCTAAATCAACCATATCAATTGCATTAGTTGGACATACATTTGCACAGCCAGAACAGCCAATGCAAGCATTGATAGCTACTTTATCTTTTGGTTTTATTTTACCATTCAGGATATCTTCTCTCATTTCCATATCCGTTACTCTATTAGAAGCAAAAAAAACCTTTTTAAAATTCCCAAAAGCTCCTTCTAGCATTATTCTTATTAAATTTTTCATTCAAACACCATAAAGTTATTCAGTTAAATATTATTATGAAGTTATAATAAATATATTTTTAAATAGATTTTTTAAAATATTCTTGATCATTAAAGATAATTATTATTTATTACTAATTTTATCATTGAAATCTTCAAATTCTCTTTCAAAAATAAATGCTTTTGCAGGACAGGCATTACGACATGCACCACAATAAATACATTTATTATCATCCACCATCATCATTCCAACATCTTCTCTATCAATAATAGCATCTTCAGGGCAAATTCTATAACATAATTTACAATTCATACAAAGCTTATTATCAATTAAATTGAAGCCATTGGAGATGCGTTTTTTAGCCATTGTAGTTTTTGGAATTGCATCTACAGGACAATGAATTCCACAAGTTTCACAAAGAATACATTTATCCATATCGACTTCAATGGTGCCTCTTTTTAAAGTAATAGCATCTTTAGGACAGAGTTCACTACATATTCCACAGGATATACAATCATCTGAAACAGAGCCATTCCACTCAGCTGTAATAAATTTACGAGCATTCTGTCTATCACATACTTTAACACATTTACCACAAGAAACACAATAACCATTAAGTGCAAATTCATCATTTTCGTCTTCTTTAAGTGTAGAAACAGGACATGAATCAATTGATTTTTGATTAATTTTTTCAGACCCAACATCAGCTTTTAAAAGTTCTTTAGCTAATGCCATATCATCTTGAGCTAGATATTTATCTCCAAAATCAGATATTATATTATTATTACTTTTAATATCTTCATTATTAGTACTAACTTTATCATTAGTGTCAAATGCATCATCTAAAATATTATCAAGAAGTTCATTATCAAATTCATTATTATCCAATTTGTTATCTTCTAATTTATTTTTAGTTCCTTGAATATTAACAGACGGATCAAAACGCATCTTACCATTAATTTGTTTTAAAGCGCCAGTAGTACTATTATCAGCACATAAACCACAATTAAGACATGAAACAATTGAACCAGTTAGTTCATCTTCAGGTTTAATAATATTAACTTCAAAGTTATCTGCTTTAATAGCATCGTTTGGACAATTTTTAAGACAATTTAAACATAAAACACATTTATCATGATCAATAACGCCTTTTTGAATGGCATCTGCAGGACAAACATCTACACAAACCCTACACTCAGTACAAACACCTTTTTGATTTATATTAACATCAATAGCGTTAGTAGGACAATAATACTCACACCGACCACATAAAATACAATCTTCATAGTCTGTTCCAACAAAATTTCTTTTAATATGAGATTTTGAAGGTTTAGATTCGTTTAAAGTAGGAATAGCTAAATTAAGTGATTTTAAAAAGTTTAATTGTTTTTCTTCGATTAAATCAAAGCCATCTATCCTAGATTTAGTTGGGCAAGAATCAACACAAATTCCACATCTTGCACAGATACCTTTAGTCATTCCATTTTCAATGTGAATACTATTAACTGGGCAAGTAAATTCACATACCCCACAGCCATTACATTTGGCTCTATCAACTACATACCCCCCATATCTATTTTTGAAGATAGCTTGATTTGGGCAAGCCTCAAAACAAGCCCCACAAGTAATACAACTAAAAGCCTTACCATTTATAAGGCGAATAGCTTCAGTGGGACATATTTTAACACATTCTCCAATCCCTTCACATTTATTTGTTGATAAAAACATGATTTAACTTCCTATCATCGTAAATTCTTTTTATAATTGAATTTTTTATAATTAAGATTATTTATAATTAAGATTATTATAATTAAATTTTTTATAATTTAACTTATTTTTTATAATTTAAATTTTTATAATTTAGATTTATATAATTAAATTTTATATAATTAAACTTTTATAATTAATTTTTTTATAATTAATTTTTGATATAATTAAATTCTTATAATATTAAAATTTTCATAATTTAACTTATGATTAAATTTTATATGATTAAATTATTATATGATTAAATCTTATATAATTAGATTTTATATAATTAAACTTCATTTAGTGAACTTTTATAATTAAACTAAACATATCTTATTTAGTTTATTGGGTTTTTGATATTATTCTTTTAATTACATCCCCAACTATTAAACCAATAGCTGCAGACAGAAATGATGTAGATATAGGCACATCATTAAAAAATGGGTATGGACCAGATTGCCATGCAATTATGAGAGCTACTAAAAATATGATAACATAAGATCCTATTGTGAGATTAATACTACTAGTATTTCTAACTCTTATTCCTACAACAAATCCTATTAAAAATCCAAATATTACAGGGCCTAAGTATAACATATATTCAATCTCCTATATTTAGAGAATCTTTATTACCATTGGTATTTTTACTATCCATATTAGATTTACTATCATTATTAATATTTGTTTCATCTTCTTTATCATTAACATGTTCTTTAATCTTGTCAAACTGTGAAAAAGCTATTACAACAGCACTTAAGCCAACAAATACCTTAAAACCTACCAATATATTAAAGTAAGGAACTATTCCTGCATTAGTAGGGTCTTGATAATGAAATATATTAACAATGTATTGTGGAAGTATATTATAAAAATCTGTGCCTACATTATATAAAAAGAATCCTGTAGTGAACAAACCAACTAAACCTAAGATTATATAACCCATAGCACCAATACTTTCAATTGCAGATATAAAGTCATGGGAAAAGTTTATAGGGCTTTTTTCAACACCATAAACTATAATACATAAAATAACTCCAGCAGCAATCATTGCTCCTCCTTGAAAACCACCACCAGGAGTTATATGACCTCCCAAAATAGTCATGACTCCAAAACATACTAATATAAAAGCACATGGAAATGCAAATAATTTAAGAATAGGACTCATCATTCTCTCTCCTTTATTCTTTCTCCTTAGAATTTCCGTCAACAATACCTCTTCCAAACACTAAAAGAATAACAATTACAGCAGTTACTAATATTAAAGATTCTCCAAGAGTATCATAACCTCTCCAATCAAAAACTACTAATGTAATCATATTAGGTTCAATTGAGGTACCTAATGCATTATAAATTTTACTAATACCCGGATTTATAATATTTTTAAAACCGAACATAACTTCAAGTAATGTAAAAGAAAAAAAAGCTGTTGAAATAGACAGTATTAAAGTTCTAATACCAGTATAATTATTAGAATTATCTTTTTCACTAGAATCTTTTTTATCTCTATATCCATTATTTTCATTAGACATGGTTAGTTCCCCAATAAATTACAGTAATCAAAATTCCTAAAGTAAGAATCACATAAAAAGTCATCTTTTCCAAAGATTCACTTTGTTCTCTTTTAAGCCTTGGAATAAGTGGCATATTACCAACTAAAAATACTCCTAATACTAAAACAACAATGATTGTTAAAAATATATTAATATGTCTAAGTAAAATTGCTGCTATGAGAATAGTTGAAATTAAAGTTAATTCCGCAGCTAATGCTGAAGAAACAAGCTCATTTGTAGCTGAGTCTTCACCTATTTTTTCTTTAATATTAATTATATTTTTAAGTGAATTAACAATTTTATCATAAAATCCCATCTAAATCAACCCCATTGCAAGTTGTGAAATGCTATCTGTAGCTAATTGAGGGAAAAGTCCAAGTATGATACATATTAACAATAATACTCCAATAGCAACTATAGATGACTTTGGTAAAGGTTTATCAGAAACCACTAGATCATTCGGCTTTGGTTTTAAATATATTGAATGGTATGCTTTCATGAAAACCATGAATGTTACAATACTAACTAAAACTGCTATAATAGATATTTCAGGGAATCCAGAATCTAGAGATGCTTGAACAATCATCAACTTACTCTGAAATCCATTTAATGGAGGTACACCAGCCATCGCAAACCCACCAATCAGAACCATAATCGCAACTATAGGATTATGCTCTAACATACCACCAAGTTTTTTAGTGTTTGAAGTTTTTGTAAGATATAATATAGTTCCAAATCCAATGAAAAGTAAAGCAGTTACTATGATCTCATTAAGTGCTTGAAAAAGGCCTGCAGTAATAGATAATTGAGTTGCAAGACCAAATCCAAGTCCAATATAACCTAACTCACCTACAGCTAGAAATGCAATCATTTTTCTAAAGTCAGTTTGCATAATAGCCATTGTAACACCTAAAATCATTGCAAGTAATGAAAATATTACAATCAATGTTTTAAAGAAAGGCAAATATGAGAATATTCTAAATATAGCAATTCCTATTGAAATAAAAGTGATTACAGTAAATGTTTGAAGTAAAGCTGCAGAATTTGGAAGAGCTTTACTATAAATTCCTGATTTTATAGTATGGAATGGAGGCAATCCTGAAACATATAACCAACCAAAGAATATTAAACTAAATGCAAATAAAAGAGTTGGTGAAAGAGGATCTACTAAATTATGTGAAATTGCATAAACAATATCAGTGATATTTACACTACCAACAGCACCTAAAACAAACCCTATACCTAAAAGTAAAAGTGGACCACCAATAGAACCTAAAATCATATATTTAAGAGCTGTTTCATAATTATTATCAGATTTAGAAGTTAATATAATTCCTGTTTGAGCTAGTGCAGCTATTTCAAAAAACACATACATATGAAAAATATCATCTGAAAGCATGATTGCTGTAACTGCCGCTGTTCCCATAAACATTAAAAACATTAAAGGACCAGATACTCTTTTATTTTGGCTTAATGATGTGAATATTGCAAAAAATGCTACAATTCCTAATATAAATATGAATATTTTCTGAAATGCCTCATAAGAATATGTAACAGCAGGATGAAATAGTGCTATTGTTGAATTCTGTAAATTTGCTGGAAGAGTAGAGAGTAACGTTGGATCAGAGATTAAAGGAGCATGTCCACCGAAAAAATACACCCCATAATTTGCCAATAAAGGAATAGCAGGAATTACTATAGCTACAAAAATAGCTAATAATTTTACAGTTCTATCCTTTTTATGGAATAAATTCAATAGTAAAGCACATATTATAGGAATAATTACCATTAGAGGAATTAATTCATTCATCAGTACCACCCATTTCATTAGCTACATTTTTTGTTTTTCTATCCCCTAATATTTCAGAAGCACTTAAAGTACCATACTTTTTGTATAAAACCATAGATATAGCCAACATTACAGCTAAAGTACTTGCACCTATAACAATACTTGTGAGAACTAATGCTTGAGGCAATGGGTAAGCAGAATTTGCAGCAAACCATTCTTGGGTCATTCCCGGCATAATAATTGGAACTACGCCACCAGATTTATAACCAAGAGCAATAATAAATAAATTAGCTCCTTCTTCAATAAAAGCTATTCCAATAATCTTTTTTATTATATTATCAAGGAATATCGCCGCAAAAAGTCCTACAATTATAAATCCTGCTGATGTAAGCAAAGACATCAGCTGAGTGTCACTTAGAATCAAGAGAATGTCAGTCATTTATCATCCATCCTTTGAGTTTTATAAATAGCCATTGCTAAAAATACTGGAACAATTGCAGATCCTACAATGGCTTGAGTTAAAGCTACGTCTGGAGCAAGTAAGAATTGAAAAAGAAAAGCTACACATACACCATTAATTCCTGTGAGAATAGCTGCTTTAAGCAAGTCTCTTTGCATTATTGCAAGGATACATCCTAAAACTGCAATAAACATCACAACAACTTCAATCATGATTTTTTCCCCTATTTCGGTTTAAATTTCGGTTTAAATTACTATTTTCAATATCATCAGTACTGACTTCTTTAATAGTTACATTATTAGCTAGATTTTCAGTCACACTATCAGTTAAATTGTCAGTGCCATTAGTAATAGATTCAGAATGATTAGAACCTGAAAAATTATTTTTACTATCAAATTTATATTTAGATTTAGTTACAGTAATGTCATTTTTTCCAATAGCTAACTTATTGTAATCATTATCATTAATTTTACCAGTTAAATTATCATCAGACTCGTAATTACGATCATCTTCACCATAATAGTATGCATTAGCCATCGCATGAGCTAAAAATGGAGCTAATACAAAATAAATACCTGCAACAAGGAATTGACCTAATCCAATCATTGCTAAAACACATGCAATATCAACCATACCTAACATATGAATTCTTGCATAAATTACTTTATCAATATCATCATCAAGACGAAGAATTCCAATAGCAGTAATTAGAACTATAATAGCTGCAATAATAAGACAGATTGATTGAATAACTTCTACTAAAAGTTCAATCATGACTAAACCTCCTCAATGCCACAGCAAAAGCTATTGTGCCTACTACTCCAAGAAGAAGTAATGCTAAAGCAATATCTTTGTAGAAATCGATTGTATAAATATTTCCTACAATCAAAAGGAGTACTGATATAGCTAAAGAAAATGTGGAACATCCAATAAGCCCCATAGCTATTGTTTTATGTGTAAGTATTCTAACAGCTGCAAACATAAATATTACAAGAGCAACTATTAAGATATATTCTGAAATTAGCAATATACTCATTTTTATCACATTCAAGTAGATTATAAAATTTAATGATTATTAAAACATATAACTGTTAATGTAGTTATCAATACAATTTAATTATCAATGTAATTTAGTTATTAATTTAGTTTAATTATCAATATAGTCATAAAAATTGATATAAAGATTATTAAAAAATTTAACCCATATTTATTTAACCAACTTCAATATTATTAATATAAACCTTATTTTTAATTTAATATTTTTGATTTATACCATAATCTAAATTATAAAATTATTCTAACATCTTTTTAATGTAAGGTTCGAATGGAATAACATCTTTTACATCCCTTGGCGCTATAATAGCAACTTTAAGAATTTGATTTTCACTATCAATATCGATAGTCAATGTTCCAGGAGTAAGGGTAATACTATTAGCCAATAATGTTTGGGAAATTGGTCTAGTCAAATCAGTTTTAATATCAATGACTACTGGGTCAATTGTTTTGCCTCCTTTAGCAGATCTTATAGCAGTGTCAATTGTTGATTTGATTATTTCCCATATAAGTACTATTACATAAGCAATGCCATAATAAATTCTGTTTAAAAACATTTTAAAGGATCTCCATCAAAAAATTTGAAATACAATAATCATAAGATATTTATTTATCAATTTACATTAAGATAGAATATTTCATTAAATTTTCTTCAAAATACTATTAAAATCATAAATTAATTATTCAATATGTATTTTACTTTCAATGTATTATTATTATTTTAATGAAAAAGTATTATCTTATGTTTCAAATAATGACAATTTCAATTAGTCATGATTAATAATTAAATTTTAAAGTATATAAAAATTTTCCTTTATGATTCCTTTAAATAAATCTTAAAGAAATAAAAAATCTCAAAAATATCTTTATTTATGGAAAAATCAGTCAAAAATAATAATTATAGGTAAAAAAATATTTTAAAATAGCTAATAATAAAATAAGAATTAAACAAGCTACTGCAAATTTTTTGTGTACTTTTTTTGATGAAAATGGTCTAAATAACTCAATACCTGCAGGAGTTAAAGAATCCAAAATAAGGTGAGTTAAAAACCCTAAAAATAATGGCAAAAAGAAACATATCATCATTTGATTGATAAAAACTAAATTAAAATCTGTTATTAGATTTATACCGATTATCGTATTTATAGAATAAATTAACCAATTAATAAAATTATATGAAATATCAAATGTAGTGAAAAACGAATAATACTCAATTGGTAAGAATATAATTCCCAATAAGAATAATACTATGAAAGGAACAATCAAATTTTTATTTATAGTTAGTATCCCTAATACTAATACAATTATAACAGTAGAAACCAGAAAATAATTCTCAATGTTGTTCATTATAGCTAAATATTCTAAAGAAGGATAAATCAAAAAAATTCCCATAATGATAACTATTGATAACAGTAAAGATAATAAAAATATTCCTAAAATAGAATGAGTAAATCCCCTATGATTCGAAAAATAAAAAATAATTGGAATTATAAGGAAAATTATTCCTACAAGATAAGGTAAATTAGCTATATAGAGAATTATAAAAGAAATAAGTCCTATAATGATCATTTTATATACATTCAACTTTTTGATATTATGATCAAAATCTGGTAAACTAGCACCAATAATAACAAGTACAATAGATATAGGATTTTGAAAGAATATCAATGAAGTTAAAATTGCAAATAGAACATGTTCTTTATAAGAAGAAATAGAATCACCAGTTAACTAAATAGTGAAATAAATAATACTCAATAATATCCAATAATATAATCGGTAATAGTAAGATTGATATTTAATATATTTATTAATTTTGTGAGCATTTGAAAAGTAATATAAAATTAAAATAAATGGATAAACTATAGACTAGATAAAATATAGATTAAAACAATAGAATAAACCAATAAATTAAGTTAAATAGAATAACCTATAGATTAAAATAAATAGAATAAACCAATAAATTAAGTTAATAGATTAATCTAAGTAGATTTATAATTAAAGATTAAATTTATATTTAAAAAATAAATTTATATTTAATATGAACTAAATTGAATCTTTTGAAATTATTCCAAAATAGGATAAATAATACTCCATCTGATCTAACGATCGTTCCCATGCTTCTTTTTTAGCTATTCCATTAGGTGATAGAACTTCACATGTAACTGCAGGAATTAATGCAATATTACACTCATCTTCAAGAGCTCCTTTATATGCATTTCCAGCGTTTTTATAAAAAAGTAATTCAGATTTTGTAGAGTCTGAAATATACTTAGCAATTTGGAAACTTTCAGGAGATGGTTTCATTGTACAAAAGATTCCTTCCTTTCCTGGCATGCTATTTATAGAAGTAGAATGAAAATCTCCAATAGAATTTAAATTGAACTCTTTTATTTTAGATAAAATTTCATTAGTTATAGAACCTTTAACAGAAGTTATTCTATTTAAATCAACGCCATTAAACCATCTTGAATTATCCATTGTTGATTTTGGAGAAGAAAAAGGAATTATATAAATAGTACCAGATATTTTATCCTCTTTTTCTAATTTTTCAAGTTTATGAATAAGTTTAATAGCAGCAATCTGAGGAGACAATTCATTACCATGAATTCCTGCAATTATCATGACTTTTGGAGAAGAAGAGCCAAATTTAATTATAGGAGTTCCTTTAATAGATTCCTTTAAAATTTTCCTTGATATAGATGTATTTGGAATATTTTCAAAAATCTGACTATTAGCAGCTATATACCCTCCAGAATCATTAGAAATACGACCTATTTTTAAGCTATCATTTGATTTAGATCTATTAAACATTCCAGAATTTTTTATATCAGATTCAATTTTTACAGAACTAATTAAATCTTCTTTTTTCTCATTTTTGAAATCTATATAGCCTTTAATATAAGTCCCCCATTAGAATTTTATTATTAATGAAAGTTAAATAAATAAATTCAATATAATAGGTAATAATAAATCAATTTTAATCAATAAATTAAAACATATTTAATACATATGATGCATTGATTATATTAACTTAACTCATAGATTATTTAAAGCTATTCTATAATATATCCTTATTTAAAAATTTTTTACAACATATCTAAATATATTCTATAAATACACGAAATTGTATTTCAAGCATAATTGCTTATAAAATCTACCATCATGTCATAAAATTATACATTCTCATTGAATAAAATAGCAATATAAATATATGTAAAATCACTCATAAATTAGTTATTAACTAGACTATTAAATATTTACTATTGAATATAATAAATATTTAGAATAATAATAAATAAATTTTAAAGATATATACATATAATTATTATTCATGAAAAGTTTATTTTTGTATTTGTTATTATATTATAAATATCATTATATTTAATACTATAAGTATTTAAATCAAAAAATAGCTTAATTTAATAATTATCTGATTTATTAAAATAAATATCAACTCTAGATTTATCATTAATCTCATTATTAATACTATTTAATTAACTTATTGAAGACATACTAATAAATAAACAATAAATACTAGGATTTTAGATAATAATTATTATGATAGATGATGAATAATACAATAAATAGATTAATATTATTAATACTATAATAAAAGATACTATAATGATAATAATTTATAATAAAGAATATTATTATAATGAATGATAATTTACTGAATATTATCATACTAAATAATAATATATAGAATAATGACCTATTGAATATTGATGTGCTAAATAATTACATACTAAATAACAGTATCTTAGAATAATATTATACTAAATAACAGTATACAGAATAATAGTATACAGAATAATTAGAAATACTAATAATTAATTAAAAAATTATATAAAATAATAATAAAAATTATTAATAAGAAAATTTTATTAATAAGAAAACTATTAAGAATAAAAATTTAGGCTTGCCTAAACATTTATATAATATGAAGTACAATTTATACTTGTGAAATCTAAAACATCCTAAAATAAAATTTTAGAAAATAGGTCTCATTCCTTAATTGGTAAAAATGTTCTCTCAAATGTGTCATCTCAGCTTTATTTTAATAAAATACCAATTAAGGACTTTTCTTCTGTCTTATATTTAATTAAATACTATAAAGCTAGACATTAAATTAATTATTATAAATTAACTACTATTTTTAATATTTAAAACATTTTAGAGCCTAAATTAATTTATAATCAAAATAATACAAATAGTCCTAATAATTACAATAATATCAATATTTAATTATCTTTAATTTAATTATCTTTAAATATTATAATAGATAGAATTTAAAATATTGTATTTTAAATTTATTATTTAATACTTTATTTGATGATATTATTATTCACTAACTTTTTACTTTATTAATTAAATATCAAAGTAATAAATTATTTAGCTAAATTAACTTACTAACTAATGATGAACTTATAATATAACAACGAAATTATAAGATAAAAATTAAGCTTTAATTGTTTAATCTAAAAATATTTAAATTAAAAGTAGTGAATCCTTTAAATTAAAGATAATGAATCCAATAATTTTATTGATTAATTATTTATAATGTTAAAATAATATTAAACTCCAAAAATATGGTGAATTAAATGGAAAAAGTAGTGCTTGCATTTAGTGGTGGATTAGATACCACTGTATGTGTTAAATTGTTAGAAGAAGAATATGATTTAGAAGTGGTAACTGCATGTGTAGATGTTGGTCAGCCAAAAGAAGAAGTTGAAAAAGCAGAAGAAGCAGCTAAAAATCTTGGAGTAAAAAAACATTACACAATCGATGCTAAAGATGAGTTTGCAAATGAATATATATCTAAAGGAATAAAATCAAATGCAGTATATGAAGGATACCCATTAAGTACTGCTCTTGCAAGACCATTAATAGCTATGAAAATCATTGAAGTAGCTTTAAAAGAAAATGCAAAAGCTATAGCTCATGGATGTACTGGTAAAGGAAATGACCAATTCAGATTTGAAGCAGTAATTAGATCAATGTCTGATTTTGATATAGTTGCTCCAATTAGAGATTTAAACTTAACAAGAACAGAAGAGCAAGAGTACGCTGAAAAACATGGAATCCATATCTCTTCTGACAAAATATACAGTATAGATGAGAATGTTTGGGGAAGATCAATAGAAGGAGATATTCTTGAAGACCCTGCTAATGAACCTCCTGAAGAGATTTATGCATGGACTGCATCATCTGAAAATGCAAAAGACAGACCTACAAAAGTAGCTATTGAATTTGAAGAAGGAGTTCCAATAGCTATTGATGGAAGAATCATGCCACTCTTTGAGCTTATAGAAGAAGCTAACAAAATAGCTGGAGAAAGTGGGATTGGAAGGATAGATACAATAGAAAATCGTATGATTGGCCTTAAAAGCAGAGAAATCTATGAAGTTCCAGGTGCATTACTGCTAATTCGTGCTCATCAAGCTTTAGAAGAATTAGTTCTTACAAAAGATGAAATATTATTCTCAGAATACATGAGTACAAAATATGCAGACTTAGTTTATAATGCTCTTTGGCAAGAACCTCTTAGAGATGATATGGATCAAGCTATTGACAATATGCAATTAAGAGTAACTGGAAAAGTAGTTTTAAAACTCTTCAAAGGATCAATTCTTCCTTTATCACGAGAATCTGATTACAGCTTACATGATATTGAACATATAAGTTTTGAAGATAAAGAAAACGATCAAAAAGAAGTTGAAGGTATGATTAAACACCATGGACTTCAAGCAGCTATCTACCAAAAATTAAACAAATAAAATAAAGAGCTCTATTAAAAAGCTTTTATTTTCCTCAATTATCTTTTTATTCTTTTAATTACTCTTTTATTTATTTTTTTATTTATTATTATTTTATTGTATTTTTATATTTTCAATTTTTTGTATTTTATTAATATTCTAATATTTTTATCATTATAATAGAGTTTATTTTCATTTTCATTCTAACTTTTTAAAATTTTATTGAAACATTAATCATTTAAATTTTGTTATTTAATCATTTATTTTTGAATTTGTTTTTTAAATTTTGTTATATCGAATAAATAGGATTTATAAATAGTATAATGAATAAAATAGTAAATATAGGAATGAATTCAATGATAAATCTAAGAATAAATTTAATAATGAATATAATAACGAATCTAAGAATAAATATAAAAAAAGAAATTTTCATCAATAAAATAAACATAGCTTTTAAGAATAATTAGAAAAAAACTAATATAATTAATCATATATATTTACTTATGAACAATAAAGTAAAAGACCTTGTTGTGGATAAAGATGTTAGATGTCCACTTTGTGGTGGAGAAATGAAAAAATCAGGATCTTTAAAAGGGAAAAGCAAATTTAAATGTGTTATTTGTGGATATGAACTATAAATTTAATGATATAAAATATAATACTATTAAATACTATTATATAATTATCATAGAACACTAATACAAAATATCATCTCCATAAAAGACATTATGATATAAAAAAAGAAAAACAATATAAATAATATAAAACAAAATTAGTAATTTGAATTTTACAAAATTAATAGATAAAAATATTATGTAAATATATTTATGTAAATATATTTTAAGTGTATAAATATCTTTTATCTAAATATTTATTTTCAATTTTAGGTGAATTAATTGCAATATTATGTAAGTCCCTTTAATAAAGAAGCTAAATTAAAGTTTCCAAAAAAAATCACAATTTACGACACAACACTTCGTGATGGTGAGCAAACTCCTGATGTATGCCTAAATCCAGAAGAAAAATTAGAGATAGCTAAAAAACTTGATGAACTTAAAATTCATCAAATAGAAGCAGGTTTTCCTATTGTATCTAATCAAGAAAGAGAAGCAGTAAAAGCTATAGCTAATGAAGGATTGAATGCACAAATCATATCTTTAGCTAGAACAAAGAGAGAAGATATTGATAGAGCACTTGATTGTGATGTAGATGGCGTTATAACGTTTATGGCAACTTCAGACCTTCATCTTGAACATAAGCTACATTTAAGTAGAGAACAAGCATTAAACGTATGTATGAACTCTATTGAATATGCTAAAGATCATGGTTTATTTGTAGCTTTTTCTGCAGAGGATGCTACAAGAACTGATCTTGATTATTTAAAAAGAATTTATAAAAAGGCAGAAGATTTTGGAGCAGATCGAGTTCATATTGCAGATACAGTAGGTTCAATCAGTCCTCAAGGAATGGACTTTCTTGTAAAAGAGCTTAAGAAAAATTTAAATATTGATATAGCTATGCATTGTCATAATGATTTTGGCATGGCTCTTTCAAACTCTATATCAGGACTTCTTGCAGGAGGAAGTGCAGTTTCAACTACAATAAATGGAATTGGTGAAAGGGCAGGGAACACTTCTCTTGAAGAGTTAATAATGGCTTTAAGAATTATTTATGGTATAGATTTAGGATTTAAGATAAAACACATACAAGAGTTATCAAAAACCGTTGAAAAATATACAAAACTCCCAGTACATAATAATAAACCAATTGTAGGAAGAAACATATTCCGACATGAATCTGGAATACATGTAGATGCAGTTATTGAAGAGCCACTTACATATGAACCATTTTTACCAGAAATGGTTGGTCAAAAACGCCAATTAGTCCTTGGAAAACATTCTGGTTGTAGAGCTGTAAAGGCTAAACTTGATCAATGTGGTGTTGAAGTTACAAAAGACGAACTCTGTAAGATTGTAGAGGAAGTAAAAAAGAACAGAGAAGAAGGAACATACATTGATGATGAAGTCTTCAATCATATTGTTAAAACAGTTAGAGGGCCATTTGACATTTAAATCATGAAGTTCAATAAGGTTCTAAGGAAAATTATAAAGAGTGTTAAAATTGAATATTACAGAAAAAATCCTTTCAAAAAAAGCAGGTTATGATGTATCACCTGGTGAAATAATAGAAATTGATGTAGACCTAGCTATGTCTCATGATGGTACATCACCTCCAGCAATTAAAACTTTTGAAAAAATAGCTAAAAAAGTCTGGAACCCTGAAAAAATTGTTATTGTGTTTGATCATACTGTTCCTCCAAATACAATTGGGTCTGCAGAATTTCATAAAGTAGCGAGAAAATTTGGAAAGGAACAAGGAATAAAAAATCTTTATACACATGGTGAAGGAATATGCCACCAAGTTTTGCCTGAAAAAGGACTTGTAGAACCCGGGCAAGTTATTGTTGGTGCAGACTCCCATACTTGTACTTATGGAGCATTTGGAGCATTTTCGACAGGAATGGGTGCAACAGACATAGCTATGGTTTATGCTACTGGTAAAACTTGGTTCATGGTTCCAGAATCATATCGTATTGAAATTAATGGCAATTTACCAATTAATGTAACATCAAAAGATATTATTTTGAATGTTATAGGCCATATAGGTTCTGATGGAGCAACTTATAAAGCATGTGAATTTTGTGGTGAAACTATTGATAATTTAGATGTTAGTTCTAGAATGACAATTACAAATATGGCAATTGAAATGGGTGCTAAAAATGGAATAATGGAGCCTAATAAATTAACATTAGATTATATTGCAGAGAGAACTAATAAATCCATTGATCAATTAAATGTAGTTAGGTCAGACAAGGATTCTGTATATGAAAAAGAATTTTCTTTTGATATAAGTGAAATAGAACCTCAAATTGCCTGTCCTAATGATGTAGACAATGTTAAAAATATATCAGAGGTTATTGGAACCCATATTGACCAAGGTTTTATTGGTTCATGTACCAATGGGAGATTAAAGGATTTAAAAGAAGCAGCAAGAGTTATAAAAGGTAAAAAAGTTCATCCTGATGTTAAACTAATTGTTTCTCCTGCTTCAAAAGAAATTTATGAAATAGCTATGGAAAAAGGGATTCTTAAAACATTTATGGATTCTGGAGCTATTATTTGTAATCCTGGATGTGGACCATGTTTAGGAGGACACATGGGTGTTTTAAGTGAAGGAGAAGTTAGCATATCCACTACAAATAGGAATTTTAAGGGTAGGATGGGAGATCCTAAATCTGAAGTTTATTTATCCAATGCAGGAGTAGTTGCTAGTTCTGTTATAAAAGGGTATATAGAAAGTCCTGAAAATATATTATAAGCTGAAATAGATTATAAACTGAAAATATATTATAAATTGAAAATAAATTATAAATTATTTGAGGAATTTTATGAATAAAAAAGAGCTTAGAATTATTGATAAGATAGAAAATCTTGAAAAAAAAGGTGCTAAATTATCAAACACCCAAAAAATACTTTTAGCAACAGACGGTTCTGTTACTACAATACTTGATGTCTTAGTGGGAGAAATTAAAATTAAAACCTTGAAACAGGAATTTCAAGAATCTAATAGTGACATAGCTAAGCTTCTTAGTATTGATGAAGGTGAAATAGTAAACTATCGTGTTGTTGTAATGTATAACGATAATTCTCCCCTAATTTATGCAACATCATATATTCCTATTAAAAGATTAACATCAGAATTTAAAAAGGACTTAATAAGTGCAGATATTCCTATTGGTAGAATTTTAAGAAAATACAATATTGAATCTAGAAGAGAAATTCAAACAGTTCAAATTGAAAAAACCCCCAAAGAAGAATTGAAAAATATTTTTAAAACAAATGCTAATTTTTTAAGTAGGGATTATCATATTATACATAATGATGAAATATTGATTTGGATTGAAGAAAAATTCCCTATCGATTCATTTTTAAAGAATTATAAAAATTAAAAACTATAAAGTCTTTATATTCTTTATTCTTTATATTCTTTATATTTCTTATTCTTTATATTGTTTATAAGAGTATTAATACAAAAAATTAAAATCATTATAAGATTTAAAATAATAATATACATATTAAAATTAATATAAAGTTTAAAATTATTATAAAATCTAAAATTATTAAATAAAACAAAACTAATATAAATCATGAAAAATAATTTTTAACTTCAGATTAGTGTTCATAAGGGTGTTTTAATGGGAGTTAAATTCAAAGATATTATAGAACCAGAAATTATAAATTTCAAAGATTTAAATGGTAGAACAATAGCTATAGATGCAGCTAATTCTTTATATCAATTTTTATCAAGTATTCGTCAGGCTGATGGAACACCATTAATGGATAAAAATGGAAATATAACCTCTCACTTGAGTGGAATATTATATAGAACTTCAAATATAGTTGAAAAAGGTATCAAACCTATTTATGTCTTTGATGGAGAGCCCTCTGAGTATAAAGAAAACACCATAAATGAAAGGCGTGAAATAAGACAAGATGCAGAAAAAAAATGGAAAGAAGCTCTTAAAAAAGGAGATGAACAAACAGCAATGAAGTTTGCAAAAAGATCATCTCGAATGTCACCATATATCCTTGAATCTGCAAAAGAACTTTTAGAAATAATGGGAATCCCTTATGTTCAATCATTTGGAGAAGGAGAAGCTCAAGCTTCTTATATGGTTTTAAACGGAGATGCATGGGCAGTGGCTTCTCAAGACTATGATTGTTTACTTTTTGGTGCTAAAAAAATCATTAGAAATCTCACAATAAGTGGAAACTTATCTGATTTAGAATATCTAGAACTTAAGAATATTTTAAACAGATTAGAAATTACAAGAGAACAGCTAGTTGATATTGCAATAATGGTTGGAACAGACTTTAATCCTGGAATAAAAGGTGTTGGTGCAAAAACTGGTCTCAAAATAGTTAAAAGTTCAAGCATAGAAAAATATATAAAAGAAAAAGGCATTGCATTTGATTTGAATCTTGAAGAACTCAAAAATATCTTTTTAAATCCAAACATTAATAAAAATTATAGTATCAAATGGAGAAGTGTTGATAAAACTAAAATAGTTGATTTTTTATGTAAAAAGCATGATTTTTCTGAGGAAAGAGTGCTTAGTGCTGTTAAAAAAATGGAAAAACTAAATACTACTCAAAAAAGCCTTGAAGATTGGTTTGGAAAGTAATCATTGAGACATTTATTTTTAATATTTCTATAATTATTTTGAATAATTACTAATTTTATAAATATCTAAAACTAATTTTTCTTTGATTTTATTAAAACAGATTTTTGTTAAAGTACCTCTAAAAAGGAGGAAATTTTTCACCAAAAATTTCTTTTGCATATTTTACAGCTAGTTCAACTTGTTTTGGATATTTTTTTATCATTATTCTTTGAAATTCATCCCTAGTTTTTACTTTAGATAATATTTTAATAATTTTTAAATAAGTATTGAATGATTTATTTAGATTATAGTTATTTACATTATCATCCTCATTTACATTATATTTAGATATATCATTCTTAGCTATATCTTTATTTACATTATATTTAGCTATGTCATTCTTATTTATATTGCCTTCAGTTATACTACTCAAATCATTCCAATATAGCTTTTTGTTAATACAAGGAATTTCTAAAGTTTTGCAAATAGTTTCCATTTTAAAATATTTTTTTCTGATAAGTGGAGAAACAGAACTTATTAAAACATGATTCTCAAGATCAATAAGAGGTGGAACACCTTGAGATTCACGTCTATTTGGGGAAATCAGATTTTCATAATTTTTAATATTATAGCAATGAAGTTCTATATAAAAATCAGGATTATGTTTTTTAATAAGGTTTATAATAGTTTTACCAATCTTAGTTTCATAATATTCTTTTTTTATAGTAGAGATATATTCTGTATAATCAAAATTATAAATAAAAGTCTTACCCTTAGAAAAATCAGAATAAGAGATTGATTTAAGAAAATCAATAGTAGTTTCACCTTCATGACCGTGAATTCCACCTACAAATAGTTTTGTAGGCCCTTTTCCTTTATCGATAAATCTATAATATGACATAGAATATATAAATAAGATATATTTTGTATAAATCTTGTATAAAATTATAGAAAGGTTTGTAAAAAGGAAAGAAATATAAATAAATTTAAGTTCCTTCTTGCCAATTATTTAAATATTCATTTTGACGATCAGACAAGTTATCAATTTCAATACCCATCGATTTGAGTTTTAAACCAGCTATCTTATAATCAAGCTCATCTGGAGATTTTATAACTCCAACATCAAGATCATTTTCGATTATATATTTAGCTGAAAGTGCTTGAGCAGCAAAACTTAAATCCATTATTTCTGCAGGATGTCCTTGTCCTCTTTCTGCAGCTAAATTAACAAGCCGTCCATCAGCTAACAGATAAATTTTTCTTCCATCTTTCATAGTGAATTCTTCAACACTCTCTCTAACTTCTTCAATAGATACAGACTGATTTTCAAGATCTTCTCTGTTGATTTCAACATTAAAATGTCCAGAGTTTGCCAACATGCAGCCATCTTTCATATTTTCAAAGTCATCCCCACTAACAACATTAATGTTCCCAGTTACTGTTATTAATAAATCAGCATGTTTCACTGCTTCTTTTGTTGGCATGACCCTATATCCATCCATTCTTGCTTCAAGTGCTCTTATAGCATCAACTTCAGTCACGATTACATTAGCTCCCAAACCATTTGCCCTAATAGCTACACCACGACCACACCAACCATATCCACAAACAACAACAGTTTTACCAGCAATTAACATATTAGTAGTTCCCATTATAGCATCAAAAGTTGATTGACCAGTACCATATCTATTATCAAATAAATATTTAGTATAAGCATCATTTACAGCTATAAGAGGGATTTTTAAAGCATTATCGGCATGCATAGCTTCTAATCTATGAACTCCAGTAGTAGTTTCTTCACAAGCCCCTTTAACATTAGAAAGTAATTCTTTTCTTTCTTGGTGGAGAACTAATATCATATCAGCTCCATCATCAATGATTATATCAGGTTTATGATCAAGAACATCATTTATAGTTTCATAATACTCTTCTTCGGTTTCTTCTCTCCAACCATACATATTAAGTCCAAGAGCTGCACCCCCAGCAGTTGCATCATCATGAGTAGATAATGGATTACATCCAGTCATTGCAACTTCAGCTCCACCAGCTTGAAGAGTTAAACCGAGATTAATTGTTTTAGGCTCAAGATGAAGGCAAGAACCTATAGTAATACCTTCAAAAGGTTTTGTCCGTTCAAATTCTTTTTTAATGTGTTCAAGAACTGGCATGTGTTTTTGGACCCATTTAATTTTCTTAATACCTTCATCAGCTAAATTCATATTTCTTACTTTACTCATAAAAATCACAAATATTATTAATCTTAATATAGTTTTATATTTATTTTCATTTTATATAAAATTATTAATACTATAATTATTAATACTACAAAAAATAATTTTGAAAATAATTTTGAAAGTAATTTTCAAAAAATAGAATTAAAAATGAATGATTAGAATATAAAAATAGATAATTAAAATAAATAGATGATTAATAAAAAATAGGTGATTGAAATAAAAATAAAGGGTTAGAATAAAAATATATAATTAAAATAAAATTTTAAAATAAAATAAATTTATTAAAAAATTTGTTATCCTTTAAAATTATTAAATATTTCCATTAGACTTTAACAAAGCTAACATTTGATTAAAAGATGTTTCAACACTCCCAGAAGAAATTTCACCATGAGGAGATGTAGATAAGCCTGTAATTGAAGGAGTACCTTCCATGTTTAAAACATCTTCAATAGCCCCTTCATAATCAACTCCTGCAACTTCATGAACTTCAATACCCTCATTTAAAAATTTAGTCATTTGAATTGCAAATAAATAGCTCTCATAAGTTGGATATTTAGAACACATTATTACATCATGTCCAGGCACAGCACCAGGAGCTGTTGAATGAAAATCACCAACAAAAGTTGAATTTCTACTAACAGCATATGTAACAATATCATTAGAAGGAGTTCCTACTTCATCGGCAACAGTATTGAGATTTTGACCATTCAAAAGTTTTTCATTATTGGCAGTTAGATTAGGAGCTGCAAATGGAACAATATAAACAGTTCCATGAATTTTTTTATTATCCAAATAATCAATAAGCCTTATTGCAGCTATTTGAGGAGGAAGTTGGTTTCCATGAACTCCTGCAACAATAAATGTTACTGGTTCCCCACCATTCCCAAATTGAATGACCGGAGTTCCATTTTTAGCTGAATCAATCATAGCTAAACTTAAATTAGAATGATTATGCATAATAATATTAGATCTTAAAACATTATTTTTATTAACATCATCTCCATTTTCAGAGTTAATATAATCAATGTTTACTAAATTTTTATCCAAAAAAACAAAATAAATAGTAGTTAAAGAAATTAATATAAGTAGAATAATTATTATAGAAATTAAAATCTTTTTATTGTTATTCATTTAAAGTCCCCCATCTTTAAGCTTTTATTAATTTATAAAATGATAATTGTTGTATGATAGTTTACATAGCAAATATATAATCAATAATTATTATAACTAATAAATCTTACAATATTTATTTATAATATGTATAATACTTATTAATCCAATATGATTAATATAGGCCAATATGATATATACAATGATTATTATATTATATATAATACATAAAAAAAATTATTATAGTTCTATATAGTATATACAACAGTTATTATACTTCTATAATAGTTATTATAATTATATATAATATAAACAATTTATCATATATATTAAATATATATTAAAATTTATCGAAAATCTGAAGATATAATCAAAAATAATCGAAAAGTATAAATGTGATAATAATCTGATAGATGATAGTCAGATGCCGGGGTGGCTCAGCTGGTTAGAGCGCACGGCTCATAGGGTTTTAAGCAGTGCTCTGACTAATTCCTGGGATACCGTGAGGCCGCGGGTTCGAATCCCGCTCCCGGCATCATACATATCCCAGGAAACATTATATTTTTATTTTTATTCAAATTCAAGTATTTTTAAAAACTTATTCTTTTTTTCAAAATGTTTTAAAACTGTTGAGATAAAAAATTCGAATATTATTACTTAAAAAATTAAAAAATAGCGATAATTTTAGAATAATAGTAATAATTTAGAATATAGTACTAGTAAAACAAGATATACTAAAAATAGTAAAAAGGTACATAATAACTAATTTAATAAGATTATAAAACATAATTTTAATATGGATTATTAATTACAGTTTATAGAATTATAGAGTAAAATTTAATAGAATCATAAATATAGTTTAATAGAATTATAAATTGAATAGTTTTTGAGAATAATTTAGGTGTTAAGATGCTTTATAGAGAATTAGGAAAAACTGGTGAAAAAGTATCAATTTTAGGTTTTGGAGCTATGCGTTTTCCAACAATAGGAAACAAACCAAATAAAATTGATGAAAAAGAAGCTTCAAAAATGCTTGAATATGGAATTGATAATGGAATAAACATTATTGATACAGCTTATTCTTATCATACTCTTGATTTCAATGAACCTGGAGAAAGTGAGCCATTTTTAGGAGATTTTTTATCAACAGGATACAGAGAAAAAGTATTAATCTCAACAAAGCTTCCAAGTTGGATAGTTGAAAAAAAAGAAGATATGGATATCTTTTTAAATCAGCAATTAGATAGATTAAAGACCGATAACATAGACATATATCTACTTCACTCATTAAAGGAAGATTATTGGAAAAATCTAACTAACCTCGATGTTTTTGAATTTATGGATGATGCACTGGCAGATGGGAGAATTAAACATATTGGATTCTCTTTTCATGATGAATTAGATCTTTTACTTGAAATTCTTGATTCTTATGAATGGGAAGTTGTCCTTACCCAGATGAATTATCTAGATGAAGGTTATCAAAGTGGAATAAATGGAGTACAATATTTAAGCAGCATAAATATGGGAAACATGATTATGGAGCCTTTAAGGGGAGGTAAACTTGTTGAAAATATACCTCAAGATGTTCAAAAAATTTGGAATACTGCAAAAGTGAAACGTAGTCCTTTGGAATGGGCATTTAAATATTTATGGGACATGGAAGGAATTAGTACGGTGTTTAGTGGAATGAGTAATTTAGAACAGGTAAAAGAAAACATCTCTATAGCAAATCAAGGATATCCAAACACTCTTACTAATGAAGAAAAAAAACTGATAAAAGAAGTAGCTAGAGCATATAGAGATAAAAAAGATGTTGAATGTACACAGTGCAATTATTGCATGCCCTGTCCAGAAAGAGTAGATATACCTACTTGTTTCAAAGAATATAATATAGCTAAAATGCTTGATAACCCTGAAGCTAGTTCAATGCAATATTTTTCACTTCTTGATGAAGAAAATTATGCATCTTCATGTACAGAATGTGGAGATTGTGTATCAATGTGTCCTCAAATGATAAATATTCCTAAAGAATTGGAAAAAGTAAAAAAACTTTTTGGTAGATAGCTTTTTTAAATATTAAAACCAAATTAAATATTATGGATAAAATCAATGCTATAGATAATTTAAATATAAAATAAATAATTTAAATATAAATTTGAATTATGAGAATTAAAATTGACAGCAATGAAAATTAAATTAAAAATTGAAAGTTGATAAGATTGAAAGCTAATTAAGATTAAAAGTTGATAAAATTAATCAAAGATTAAAATTAAAAAATTATAATTAATATTTTTTTATTAGAAAGTAATAAATTAGAAATATTTATATGTCATGAGTAGGAAAATTATTTCCGACTACTAATTATTACAACTATAAATTTCAATATTTATTGTATAAATATAAAAACAAGGAAATCAATATACAATATAATCATATATCACATAAAAAAAATACAATAAAAAAACTAATATAATATAAAAATTGTAAAATTTTTGTAGTCGAAATAGTTGGTTGATATATTACCATGATATATAATGATTATATTGACATTGTTTAAAATTTTTAAACAAAATAAAACTATTAATAGCTAATCAAAATTTATGTTGGCTAATTTCTTATTGGAGAAGATTTAATGGATGTTATAGGAAACGCAATTGAAATAATGAATGAGAAAGGAATTAAATTTATAAGATTGCAATTTGTAGATATTAATGGAATCCCAAAAAGCGTATCTGTTCCTTTTGGGAGTGACGAAGACTTAGAAGATATGTTTAATGATGGAATATTATTTGATGGATCTTCTGTAGATGGTTTTGTTGAGATAAATGATAGTGACTTAATAATGAAACCAGACCCAAACACAGTTTCACTTTTACCATGGAGACCAGAAGAATCTGGAGTATGTAGATTTATATGTGACATATATAATACTGATAACACCCCATTTGAGGGAGACCCAAGAAGTATACTCAAAAAATCACTGAAAAAAATTAGTGATGAAGGATATAACTACAATATTGGACCTGAACCAGAATTCTTCATAATAGACAAAGATGAAGAAGGTAATTACATCCCACATGATGATGCAAGCTATTTTGATGTTGAACCATTAGATAAAGGGCCTAATTTTAGAAGAAAATTAGTTTTCGACCTAGAAGAACTTGGTTTTGAAGTAGAAGCAAGCCATCATGAAGTTGCTCCTGGTCAAAATGAAATTGCATTTAAGTTTGACGATGCATTGAAAACAGCTGATGCTGTAATAACCTTTAAACAAGCTATTAAAGCTATTGTTGACAATATGGGATATATGGTAACATTCATGCCAAAACCATTCTTTGGAGTAAATGGTAGTGGGATGCATTGTCACCAAAGCTTATTTAAGAATGGAGAAAATCTTTTCTCTGATGAAAATAGTGAAAATGGATTATCTCAAGAAGCATTATACTTTATGGGAGGACTACTTAAACATTCAGCAGCTCTATCTGCTGTTGTTGCACCTACTGTAAATTCCTATAAACGATTAGTTCCAGGATATGAAGCACCTGTTTATGTTGCTTATGGACTTAAAAATAGATCTGCTCTTATACGTATTCCAGCTGCACGTGGAAAAGGAACAAGAATTGAATATAGATGCCCTGATCCATCATGTAATCCTTACCTTGCATTTGCAGCTATGTTAGAAGCAGGATTAGATGGTATAAATAATAAAATAGACCCTGGAGACCCAACAGAAATTAACATTTATAAATTAAATGATGAAGAACTTGAAGAAAGAGGAATTAAAACTTTACCTGCAAGCTTATGGGAAGCATATCACGCATTTGAAGAAGATGAAGTCCTTAAAAAAGGACTTGGATCTCATATTAGTGAAAAATTCCTAGAATCCAAATATGCAGAATGGGACGAATACAGAATACAAGTATTCGGATATGAACAAAAAAAATATATGAGTCTTTAATTATTCAATCTATTAATTATTTAATCTATAAATAATGATGAAAAATATTAAAGAATATATAAAATATTATATAAAATAGTAGAAAATTTAGAGAATATTCTTTAAATGACTACTATTAAATTTTTTATTAATTTTAAACTTATAACTAATTCTAAAGTTATAAATAAACTGCTTATTTTAAAAATATTATAATCTTTATATTTAAAATATTAATAATATTAATAATATTAACAATATTTAAATTAATAATATTCCAAATTATAAATACTTCAATAAATATTTCAATTATATTGAACAATATTTCAATCATAATGAACATTTTCTATAAATATTTTAATATAGATAAATATAAATAATAATTTAATAATAATAGGACTATGATTTAACAAGGTTATTATTTAACTATTGTTAAAATATAATTATTATTAAAAATACTGATTCTTAGGAGTTTTTTATGTCAGAATCACAAGAAAAAATAATTGAAATATTAAGAATTATAAATGAATATGATAAACCAGTTGGTGCAAGGGTTGTTTCCAAGGAATTGATAAACCGTGGATATGATCTAGGAGAGAGAACTATCCGATATCATATGCAAATTCTTGATGAAAAGGGGTTTACTAAAAAAGTTGGATATTCTGGAAGAGAATTAACTAATTATGGTAAATTACAGTTGAAAAATGGTCTTATATATGATCATGTTGATTTTGTATTTTCAAAATTCGAAGAAATGATATATCAAACTGATTTTGATTATAAAACAAAAAAAGGGAATTTGGTTGTAAATGTTTCAAGTGTCACCTTAAAAGATTCAGAATTAGATAAAAAAGAAAAAAATCCTATAGAAATAATGAAAAATGTCTTTTCATCAGGATTACATATAAGTCCATACATAGGATTAAAAACAAGAAATATTGAGAATTCTGATAGTAAAGAATATTTAATAAGAACTATATGTGGAACTACTATCGATGGAATATTTTTAAAAAAAGGCATTCCTAGTTTACCTATTTATGGAGGACTTATAAAAGTCAAAAACTATGTTCCTCAAAGATTCACGGAATTAATATCATATAAAAAGACTTCAATCACCCCTATAAATGCGTTCATAGCTGATGGAATGACTTCAGTTTTGGATGTTATAGAAACTGGAAATGGAGTTATTCCTGCTAACTTTAGAGTAATACCAAAAGACTCTCTCGAAAAAACTAAAGCTATTTTAGGTGATTTAAATAAGATTGGAATTAATGGAGTCATATCAATAGGAGAAGCTGGAGAGAAAGTATTAGGAATTAATGTAAATGAAAGTATGGCAGGTATAGCAATTATTGCAGGTATAACACCACTTTGTACACTTAAAGAGTTAGATTATCCTATTGAAATGAAAATAAGTGATGAAATGGCTAGTTTTGAAAATTTAAAACCTGCACATAATGTCCTTAAAAAAAGAAAAAACTCCACCAATAAGAATAGTAAAAAACTCCAAAAAAATAGTATTCTAAAACCTTCAGCTAAAGAAAAAGAATTGAAAGTTTCATTTTTGCTTTCAAAAGCATGGAACCTTATTCAAAATGTTGATTTCGATGTTGAAACTTGTGAAGGAAATTTAATAACTAATTTATCATATGTAGATAAATCAGATTTAGAAGAATCTATAGAAATCATGAAAAAAAGTTATAAGCTATCTAAGAGATATTTAAGTCCATATTATAAAATAATTGAACCTGAAAAAGGAACAAAATATCATGAAAATAATAAAATAGGTATAGCTACAATTTGTAGTTTATCAAGTGATGGAGTACTTATCAATAAAGGAATTATGTCAACCCCAAAATATGGAGGGCTTTTAGAAATAGGAAAAAATCCATTTTTTACAGAACTAATTTCATATGATGGTTCTTCAATAGATCCACATGAGATATTTATTTTTAAAAATATGACTTATGTTCTTAACAAAAATAATCATGATGAAAATTATTTGAATAATCCAGATTATAATTTTGATATTAATGGTTCAAAAAAAATACTTGCATCAATAAAAGAAGTTCCATTTATTGCAAGAGATAAAACTAAAGAAATATTAGATGGAATGGAAAAGATAAAGTTACCTATTTTTAAAATAGGAAAACCTAGAGAACTTGTTTATAATGCAAAAGTAGACACGTACAACTTTGGTTTTGTCACAGGGAGTGGATTAAACCAAATAGCAGCTATTAAAGAAAGTGGAATTGATGTTGATATCAAAGCTGTTCAAGGAACAATAGAAATTGATGAAATGGAATTATTATAGCTAATATAAATATTATAGTTGTTATCTATAATTATTATAATTAATATAAAAATATTTCATAATATTATAAGCCTATATATAAAATAACTACTACAAAATCTTACTAAAATCACTATTATAATTTATAATCTTTATATAATCCCTATAACCTCTATTATAATCCACACTAATAAAAAAATCTATAATGAACATTACAATTATATCTTACTTACAAAATTTCTATAAATATTATCAAAAATATTGAAACATTTTTTTAACATTAATAAGATAGTCTACTATCAATATTTTACAAGTCACTCATATTATAACCCACTATCATTAAATTTTTTAAATATATGATTTTTTAATTACACGACAAATTTTAAATATATAATATATATTCTTATTGAATATTCATATTAAGCCTAATTTTAATTAATACTTATTTTGAAAATATGTGAACATTTCAATTAAAGCATATTTTATTCAATATTATCCAACTATTACCAATTATTATAAAAAAATCAATTTAACTACCTGCATAACTAAGAATTAAGTAAAAAAACTTATATAAAAGGTAATACAAATTTATATCCGATATGAAAAATATTTCACAATTGACATATTTTTAAAAAAATAGTAGGAATGATTGTATGAATAAGAATAGTAAAATAATAATTTTAATTATTGTTATAATAGCAGCAATTGCTATTGCTGGATTATATTTGAGTGGGACACTTACAAGTGGTGGTTCAAATGAAGAAGGAAGTATTGATATACTAGTTGGTGCAGGTTTTAGTAAAGTTGGTGCAGATCTTATTAGTGAATTTAATAAAAAATATCCTAATATAAAAGTAAATGCTAAATATGGAGGTAGCGGAGAGTTATTTGCTACTCTTGAAACACAAAAAAGTGGTGATGTTTTTTTACCTGCTGATTACAAATATATGGAAGATGCTATGAACAATGGCTATATGGAGAATAATACTGTTAAAAATATAACCAAAAATGTTCCTGTGATTGTAGTTCAAAAAGGAAATCCTAAAAACATTACATCACTTGAAGATTTAGCAAAACCTGGTGTTAAAGTAGGTGTTGGTGAGCCAGATGGTCCAGCTATTGGTAAAACCACTCAAAAAATACTTGAAAAAAATAATTTAACTGATTCAGTCCAATCAAATGTAGTAGTTACAACAACTACTGTTAATCAGCTACTCACATACATAGTAACTGGACAAGTCGATGCAACTATAATTTGGGAAGATATGACTGTTTGGAAAGAAGGTGACGGGAAAATAGAAGTTATAGAAATACCTGCTGATGAAAATATAGAGAGTACTGTTCCTATTGGAATAACTTCATTTGTAAAAGATAAACCAGCAGCAGACAAATTTGAAGAATTTGTTACCTCAGAAGAGGGTAAACAAATATGGAAAAAATGGGGATTTGAAATATAGATAAATAATTATTCTATGATACTAATTAATCTATCTTAAAATCCTTTTTTATTTTTTAAATATTTTATATTATTTAAATATTCTAATAATATCTTAATATCAATAATATTTTAATATTATATAACAAAATATTTTAATATTCATAATATATTGAGTAAATTGTAAAAAGATGGTAAAAAATGCGATCGAAATTTGAATTGACATTTATAGGGTTAACTGTATTTATAACAATAATATTCTTTGTAGTTATTGGGAGTATGTTCCTAATACCAACATTTCAAGGGTTCGTAGATGCATTATTCTCAGAAGAAATGATTTTTGCAATTTCTCTAACTTTAACTACCTCTATAGTGTCGGCCATATTAGTTATGGTTTGTTGTATCCCTATGGCATATACATTAAGTAGATATGAATTTCCTTTAAAAGGATTTTTTAATATTATTATTGATTTACCTATGGCATTTCCAGAGATTGTTATAGGAATAGCTCTTTTAATGTTTTTAGGATCAAATGGTATCGGTTCATATCTTGAAAACGCTGGAATTGAACTTGTATTTAATAGTACGGGTATAATTATTGCCCAGTTTTTTGTTGCACTTCCTTATGCAGTAAGAACATTATACTCAACTTTTAATTATATAGACCCAAGATATGAATTTGTTTCAAGGAGTCTTGGATATAGTGAAATTGCTACTTTTATTAATGTTACTTTACCTATGTCTAAAAATGGACTTTTTGCAAGTAGTATTATAACACTTGCTAGATGTATCGGAACTTTCGCTTCTGTATTGTTTGTGGGAGGAGGTATATTAATGAAAACAGAGACACTTGCTGTTTCAATGTACCTTAATCTATCAACAGGAGATATAGATATGGCAATTACAGCAGGAATATTATTAGTTATTATATCATTCATAACAATAGCAGTGATGGAAAGATATGCAAAAGAAAGTAATTTATAATTATACTAGTAATTCTTAACTATATTATTATTCTGTGATATTATGTATTTAGAGATAAAAAATTTAACTGTAGATTTAGGAGATTTTATATTAAAAAACATAAACCTTAGTATACATGAAGGAGAATATGTAATACTCATTGGACCTACAGGAAGCGGAAAATCCGTTCTATTAGAAACTATTATTGGTTTTTATTCTCCGAATAAAGGTGAAATTAATTTAAATGGCAATATAATTAATAATTTACATCCAGAGGATAGAGGAATAGGAATAGTATATCAAGACAATATTTTATTTCCAAATATGGATGTTTATGAAAATATTGCTTATGGAGCTAAAAAAAAGTTTTCAGATGATGAAATTGATGAAAAAATAAAGAGTATAGCTAAAAAGATGAAAATCTCCCATATCCTCCATCGTGACATAAATACACTAAGTGGAGGAGAAGCACAGCGAACATCCCTTGCAAGGGCACTTATTGTAGAGCCAAAAATAATACTGATGGATGAACCTTTTAGTGCACTTGATATTACAACTCAAGGAAAATTAACTTCTATGATTAAACACATAGTGAAGGACTATAAAACAACAGTTATTCACATAACACATAATTTTAATGAAGTCTGGAATTTAGCAGATCGAGTTGGTGTAATGAAAGATGGAAAAGTTCAACAATTGGCCTCTGTCCATGAAGTATTTTCCAAGCCAGAAAACAATTTTGTTGCTGATTTTGTAGGAGTTCGAAATATATTTGAAGGAAAAGTTGTTGAGGCAGATTCGGAAAAAATAATCGTGAAATTAGATAGTGGTTCATTAATTACTAGTTCAGACACAGAATGTACTGGAAAAATAAAAGAAAAAGGAATAGAGAAAATTTTAATCGCTGTTCGCCCAGAAAACATTATATTTTCTAATGAAAAATTTGAATCATCAGCCAAAAACCAACTAAAAGGAAAGATTGTAGATATTAGAGAAACAGGGCCGACTGTTTTAGTTAGTGTTGATGTGGGAGGAGATATATTCAGAGGACTTTTAACAAAGAGTTCTGCTGATGTTTTAAAAGTTAAGCTAGATAAAGAGATTTATATGAGTTTTAAATCCTTAAATGTTACAATACTAGACAAATATAGCTATAATAAAATAGAAATATAATAAAATAGAGCTATAATAAGATTAAAAATTAAATATATACGATATATAGAATATAAAAATGGTATATGAAAGATAATAAATTAATAAACAAAGAGTTAATAAATAAAGAGATTAAAGCAAAGAGTAATTAATTAAATATAATTATTAGATATCTATATATCACATTTATCAATTATAATTACTATTTTTTCATCTTTATTTTGTGGTATATGAATAACTTCAATCAACTCTTCTTTAACTTCTTCGAGATCTACCTCAACAGTAGAGGTAAATGTATCTTCAGAAACATGAATAACAACTTTTAAACCACTTTTACCATTATACTCAGAAGTATCAATATTTAAAACTTCCCCTGGAGTGAAAACCCTGTTATAAGAAAGTTCTAATACGTCATAAATCTGAACATTTTCTTTAATATACTCAATAGCTTTATCACAGTCCATTTCAAATTCTGTTGTATTCATAATCTCACCCATATATAATTGATTAATCTTCAATAACAATAATAGTCTCTTTTTCACCACTAATATGGCCTATTTCCAATAAATCATCTTTAATGTCATTCAAATTGACTCTAACCACATCACTAACAAGTTCTCCATTTAAATGTAAAGAAACAATGACATTTTCTTCCCCAAATTCTTCTTCAATTTGTATATTTAAAACATCTCCAGGAGCATATACTCTATTATAAGATAATTCTAACACATCTTCTTCTTTTACATTCAACTTAACATATTCTAAAGCTTCATCAGGCTTTAAAACAATTTCTTCTTTCATAAATATCACTTAATCCAGATTGGATAATTGATAAAATAATTTTTATCAGTCATTAATATCTAAAAATTGTTGATTTATATAAATCTACTAAATTAATAAATTTAACTAATAATTATTTATCATCTCAACTATTAATCATATTAATTATTTTTAATCAAATTAATTATTTGATCTTATTAATTATTACTTTATTGATTATTACTTTATTAATTTTAATATCATATTTCAAGTCTATATATAATATATGTTTTAATTATTTTAATAATTATTCTAATAATATTTTAATAATTATTCTACTAATTATTTTAAATTTTCTAATTTTAGATTTTTAGGATAATTTTTTAGAACAACATTCTAAAAATGATAATAGATAAAAAATATCATGTTAAAATTAATATATCTTCTTAATTGCCATTAATAAATATTAATAAATAAAAAAAATAAAAAAATAAAAAAGAAAGTTAGTTAAATTAGAGCAAATGTCTATTTTTCTCTGCAGCTAAGTAGAGACTTCCTTTACCATTTCTAGCAATATCTCCAGTGAATTTTATATAATTTCCTGAAAAAGATTTTCCAGCGATGGTTGGATTTTTAACAATTTTTTCTTGTTCAAAACCTTCAAGGAATCTTGAAAGAGTTCCATTGATAACAATATCACCATTTTGCATTTGACCACCAGGCCATCTAGTGACATCACCATCAATTTGAATAAGACCTTTGTTCATGTGAATACCAGCAAGAATATCACAGTTACCTTTAACATGTATTTCCCCACCAGTTAAACATTCACCTAATTGCTTTCCAGCGTTACCATGAATAGTAATGATTCCTCCAGTCATACCTCTCCAATCACCTATATAAGAAGCACCACAGAATTCTTTTACATTACCAATGATTTCTAGATTTCCACCAGTCATTTCTCTGCCAGCATAACTTTCAGCATCACCATTAACAAGTATGCTACCTCCAGTCATTTCAGCACCACAGTGAAGATCTACACTACTGTTGGCAATAACTTGACCATCAGTCATCTTAGCACCAATATACTTAACTCTACCCAAATCTCCATTAAGAACCATTTTAACTTGAGCAGGAGAATCAGCTTCTCCTTCCACTTCTACATCAAAGTAATCAGAAAGTGGAAACCTAGAATTCCCAATAGGCACCATATATTTATCAAAATCAGATTTATCCCAACCATAAATTTCATCAGGGATTAATTCATCAAATTCAAGTGCTATTGGAGAAGTCTTTTTTTGATTAAAAGTTATAGTTTTCAAATTAAACACCTCTAGATCCTATTTACCTGCTTGGACATTAACCTCAATTGGGTTATGCACATAATGGTCATGTACCACATAATTTTCAAATTTAATAGTATAGTACTTATCAAATACTGGCATGATTTTTTCCATAAGTGCATTTTCTTTCTCTTCAATACCTTTAACATTAGTCCAGATAGTTTGACTTTCTTTAGTAGAAACAATATCTCCATTTTGAACAATAATTTGACCATCTTTAACAGTTAAATTAGCGTTACCAAATGCATGTTCAATAGTTTCATACTCTTTAGAAGGATCAATATCATTAGGGTTAATATCATATACAGCTACATCAGCTCTAGCTCCAACACCTAAATGACCTCTATCAGTAAATCCATAAGCTTTAGCAGGAGCAGCTCTTGAAATAGTAGCTATTTCATTGAAATCATACTCACGATCTAAAGTTGCAAGAACTGATTTTCTTCCAACAGCTTTATGAACTTCACCATTTTCAATCATTTCAGTTCTACGTTTATTACTCATCAACCAGGAGATAACTCTAGGATATCTTATGAAAGGACCTGCATTAGGACTGTCAGTGGTTAACATGATTTGCCATGGATTATCAACCATTAAAAACATTTCAAGACCAATAGCCCATTGTACAGAGTGTACACTGTTTCTTCCAGAATAAATAAATGGAACAATACCAGCAGCTGTTTCAAGTTCAATATCTTTGTTAGCCCATTTAAGTCCATTTAATTGATGAAGATCAAATTCCATAGGTGCATCTGCTGTCATTGTAGTGGTTTCATCTAAAGTGATTTGACCAACATCACAAGTAACATAATCATTTTTATTAATGAATTTTGCCACGTCTTCAGCACCAGATTCAAAATCTCTCCAGTTAGTTCCAGCATAAGAGTGATATTGAATATGAGTCATGTGAACAGTTTGATCTCTTACAGGAGAATTTTTGGATATATCTTTTATAACATCCATAGTGTCTATTGTAGTATTATAATTACCTGGATGACCTAAATCATTAGGGTGAAGATGTATTGAATGTGGAAGTCCTAACTTTTCATTAGCTTCTGCTAATGCATGGATAACTTCACGAGAAGTAACATCCCAGTAAGGAACAGGGTCATCTAATCCATGTACATTCATACCCCAACCCCAAGCTTCACTACCACCAGGGTTTACTATTTTAACTCCATAACCTCTTGTTATTTTTAGCCACTTTGAAATAAAAGTAGCTAAATCATCAATATTTTTTTCCTTTGCATATTCTAATACAAACCAGTTATTACCAAATAATGATAATGCTGGAATATCAAGATTAGGGATTGCTAAAATCTCTTCATGAGTGTGTTTTGCTTCCAAAGGAGGCATAGCTGCTTCCACAACAGTTCCATACCCCATTCTAGAATATCTATAACCAGTTGTCGGGCAACTTGGTATAGAAAATCCAGTCTCTGCACGAGTAGTAGCTGTTTTAGGTTTAATTCCTTTTCTTGAATCTTCAGGCCTATATAATCTTCCTACAACTAATTTTGGCCCAGCAATATGAGAATGAGGATCAACACCAGCAGCCATTACAACTTTATCAGTTGCATCTAACACTTTAGCATCAGAAGAGACGCTGTCAACAATTTTGCCATCTTTAAACATTACGTCTTTCTTTTCCCCTTCTACTTTATTAGTAGGATCATAAACGATACCATTTTTAATTATGTATTCCATTAGATCACCTATTTATTTACTAGCTATCTGTGAGCCTTTAATTTTCTGAACTCTTTCATGGAGTTCTCTAACAATCCATTCGTCGTCCCTACAAGTTTCAGGTTTATCAATAGCCTTTTTCATGTAAATTGGAACACCATCCATCCTATAACTAGTTCCAGCAGCTTCTACACCAATGAAAGAACCTGGTAAAACAATATCAGCAATTTCTGTGGAAGGACCCCAATGAATATCAATTTGTATAACAGGGATATTAGCTAAGTGTCTATTAGCCCCACCAGGGAAGTGAGCTCCAGGATCAGCAGCTATTACCATAAATACATCTGGTTCTTCTCTTGTTAATAAATCAATAGTGTTAGTTTCACCATTCATATATCTTGGATAACCTCTTGAAAAGTCAACACCATATGGGAATCCCATTTCAAATGCCATGAAAATATTAAATCCATTAACATTAAAATGTCCCCTCATAGGTACTAAATTCCATTTAGTAAACTTGTTTAAGTCTTGAATTAAATTAATTGCAATATCAATATTTCTTTGTTTAGACAAAGTATGAGTTAACCCTAAACCAAAGAAAAGAGAACCATATTGAGTAGTTTTCATAGCTTCAACAAGCTCTTCAATATCTTCCTTAGGAATTCCAGATATCACATCTTTTTTAAGTTTTTTACCTCTTAAAACTGCTCTCATAGCATTATAAAATTCATAATCGCCATTTTGTTCAAATCCTACCCATATATCAGACATTTTTGCAGTATCTGTATATCTTGGATCCATAGTAACAATAGTCTTGTCAAATCGACCTCTTTTTCTAAAGTATCCTCTAGGGAAAGCAGAATATCTTCCTAAATGTCTTGGGTGAGAATTCATTGCATTGTTTCCAGAATAAACAATCATATCAGCCCTATTTTTAACTTCTCCCAAAGTGTTAACAGGATATCCTGCATTTTGAACAGCTTGAAGAGAAGGACCGTGACAGATAGTAGCTTGATTATCTAAAACTGCACCTACGAGTTCTCCTAGTCTAATACCATGCTTCATGGTTTCAACAGATGTTTCACTCCAACCATAGAATACTGGTCTTACAGATCCAGCAATAAGTTCTGCAGCTTTATCTAATGCAGTGTCCCAGTCAGTTTCAACAAGATCTCCTTCTTCATTACGAATCATAGGGACTAATAATCTTTGATCCATATCTTCCATAACTTTACTTGCACCTAAACGACAAGCATGTCTTACACCCACAACATGTCCATCTTTAATCAAATAGGTCAAATCATCACAATTACAACCACAGAAAGCACAAGTACAATTTTCAACTATTTCATCATAGTCTGTAATTGGTTCTTCATATGCCATATTTACATCTCCTATCTATTCTTCTGGCTTGGTTATACCTACATTAATCCTTTTTTCAGTTAAACGATTAGTAGATTTTTCAGCATTTTTATCATATTTCATATAAACTTCTGCCATTAAATCAGCCATAAGTAACGGTTCTTTATCAGTTTTTTCAATGGTTGCTTCAACTCCTTTGTAAGTAGGGTCACAACAGCAGTAAGTCTCAGGACTTACAATAACATTTGCCCATGGCCCTTTACAAATAAAGATTTGACCTTCATGAGGAGCATCTCTTGAATGAGCTGTAAAAACTACAACTTCTCCCCAGTCAGTTTTTACTAAAGCAGTATCCCAATTTTTGACGCCTAATCTTGCCATATCTCTAGGATCCATATAAGCAGTACCAGAAGCATGCCTATATTCATCTTTTAAGGTAGAACCTCTCTTTTTACATGCTCCTTGATAAATATCAGACCCAGTATTTAACATAACTTCAAGTTTATTTCTTTTAGTTGCCATAGGTTCATCATATTTAACAACATTTGGAACAGGCGGTTTTTCAATATATGTCATAATTAGCACCTCTATTCTAAAAATATGGCGTCAACAGGACAGAACATCTGACAAGTTCCACACTTGGTACATCTGTCATCACTGAAAAGCTTAATAACACCATTTTCAACCATCATTATTACTTCTTCTGTTCTAGATCCATGCCCTCCAGCAACATCGTTACTGATTGAAACATTAACTGGGCATGCAACTACACATACACCACATCCAAGGCAGTTATCTTGATTTACTTTAAGTTCCATATAATCACCAAATAATTAAATAGCTATTATTATAGTATAAATACTATCATTAGCTATTAGTTTTTTAAAGCCTCAAATTTTTCTATCCAAGATTTAGATTTAGTTGGAGTGTGATCAACATTAGTAATTTTAACATCAATAGCATCAACAGGACATGCTCTTTCACATGCACCACAATGTATACAATACTGTTCATCTTTTTGGATGTTGTCAACTACAGTAGCTGGTCCAGTAGACTCAGGGAATGATAAAACATCACAAGGACAAACATCAATACAAGTTCCACAGACAGTACATTTGTCTTGATCTATATCTAAAGTTCCTTCATACTGTTTTTTAACTTTAGCAGCATCTACAGGACAAATTTCTTCACACCAACCACATTTTACACAAAGTTCATCATCAATAAAAGAACTTCCAGTAGTTACAGCATCTGCTGGATCTATATCATAGTCTCCATAAGAACAAATCCTACAAGCTGCTTTAATTGCATTTACAGGACATGATTTCTTACAAATTAAACAATATACACATTTATCTTTGTTAATTTCAATACTTTCAGCACCAGGGGTTCTATCTACATCAATAGCATCAGCTGGGCACATTTCATCACATATTCCACAATGAATACAAGTTTCTTCATCAACTTCTATTTCACCAGTGACTAAATCAGATCTTTCTGGTAAAGATCTAGCTATAGTTATAGCCTCTCTAGGACATGCGACTTCACATCTTTGACAATAGATACAAGTATCATCGTCAATTTCAGCAGATGCAATATAATGAGGATATGCATCAATAGTAGAAATAGGTTCATTATCTATAGTGAAATCCAATGCATTTACTGGACATAAACCACTACACATACCACAAAGAACACATTTATCTTCATCAATGTCGATTTTAGAAATATCTACTTCTTCTCTTACAATAGGACCCATATCAGCAACAGTTATAGCATCTACTGGACAAGTAGATTCACATATCCCACAGCCGATACAAATATGATCTTTGAAAGATAAATTTCTTACTTCTTCTGCTGATCTTTTAATGTCAAAGCCTTCATCTTTAACTTCTTTCGTATTCGCGATCATTTTTTACCTCCAAAATTTTTATAGAATTTGTTGGACATCCTTCTTCACAAAGAAGACACCCACAACAGTAAATGGAGTCTATCTGAGCTTTCAAAGAGTCTAAACTGACTGCCTTCATTAAGCACAAATCTACACATAATCCACACCCAATACATGAATCTGAAACTTCTGCATGATAATCCCCATTCTTACAAATTAAAGCAATTTTACGGGTTTTTTGTTCATCTTTAAACAAGGTCTGTGTCATAATTAAAAAATCTTTAGGACACATATTTGTTATAGTCTTAGCTACCTCGATAGAATTCCATGATAAATTTCGACCGTTAAGATAATGAGAAACAGTTGAACGATCGATATCAAGTTCATCTGCAATCATTTGCTGATTAAAACCTTGTTTTTTCAGCTCAATTGCAGCTAAGTATTTAAGACCAGAAGCAATATGATTTGGCATGTTCTCTCACCATGTGTATTATATACACATTTAATTTCTATTAATATAAAGATGCCTACTAGAATCATGCCAAAAAATTTATATAGTATAGTGTAGAATCAACACATTAAAAATTTTTAAAAAATGTTAAAAATTAGTATAAAAAGGTTTAAATCTATTTATAGGATTATTTATTTAAAATAATAAATTATATTAATTTTAAAATAAATAAAAAGACTAATATCTCTTAAAATCAAAATAAAAGAATTATTAAAAAATTCAAATTTCTATCAAAAATGGGTATAAATTAGGGGTTCCAAAATCATTATTTTGAAAATTTTAATATATAAATAAAAATCAAAAAATGTTAAAAACTAAAACCAAAAATACCAAAATAAATATCTAAAATAATAAAAATAAAATAATAAAAGTTAAAGTAAAAATAATAAAAATAAGTAATAAAAATGAATGCATAAAATATGAAATATTAAAATTGAATATGAAATTAGAATAGAATACTTAACAATGTTTAATAGAAATTTTATTAATAAAAGAATATATTAATAAAATAATTTATAAATAAAAAGTTTTATAATTAAAAATTTTTATAATTAAAAGTGTTATAATTAAAAGTGTTATAATTAAAAAACCTATTCATTATCATTAATATAATAAGGTTCTCTATTACTTATTCCCTCTAAAAAGATTTTTCGAAGACTATCTTCAGAAGCTCCCTCTCTTAAAGGAGTGATTATATCAATAAGATTATCATTCCTAAGTAAACAAGGTTTAATTTTTCCTTCAGGAGTTATTCTAAGTCTAGTACAATTTTCACAAAATTTAGTGTTATCCATTGGTCTAACAACTTCAATTTCACCATCATCAATAAAATATTTTTTCCTATCTTGCATAAACTTACGAGTTCTGACTTTTTTTGCCAATTTTGCCAATTTTTTTTCTATTAAACTAACATCAAAATGATACTCTTCACTAAAAGCATTATCATCACAGTTTTCAGATTTCATAAGTTCAATTAACTGAAGAACAAGCCCATTATCTTTTGCAAATTCAAACATTTCCATAACTTCATTATCGTTAATATTCTTCATCACAACCATGTTTAACTTAACTGGGTTTAATCCTACCTCAACAGCTTTTAAAACGCCTTTTTTTGCTTCTTTAAGATAGTTTTTTGTTGTAATTTTTTTATAAGTTTCAGAATCAAGAGTATCAAAACTAACATTAACTCTAGTTAGACCTGCATTAAAAAGATCCTCAGCATATTTAGCTAACAAAATTCCATTAGTAGTTATAGATATATCTTTAAAATTTAAAGAAGCAGTTTTCTCAATAATTTCAACAATATCCTTTCTAATAAGCGGTTCACCACCAGAAAACCTTATTTTTTCAACACCCAGTGTTTTGGCAATCTTTAAAATATGAAAAATTTCATCAGAAGTCATTTCATTACTTGAAGGCATCATACCATCATGATGACAGTATAAACAATTTATATTACACCTATTAGTTATAGAAAGTCTAAGAGAAATTATGGGGCGATTGTATCTATCTTCAACTTTTTTTGAAAGATTTTTTAAAGAACTATTATCAAAATTATCCTCTAAAAAAGGAGATACTCTCTCTTCTATATTATTTTTTGTTTCCATTATTAATCACAAGTTCCACTTTATCAAAGTCTTTTATCCCATATTCTTCAGTTTTGAGAGAATTTAACATTCCAAGGATACTATTTTTCATGAAACTACTTACAAAAGAGTTCACACCAATTACTTTTTCATTAATAGAAAGAAGAACATCAATATCTTCAACTTCAAGTTCTTTCAACTGCTTTTGAATTTCTTTCTTTTTATTTTCTTCTTTATTCTCTTCTTTACTATCTTGTTTATTTTCCTCTTTATTCTCTTCTTTACTCTCTATTATATTATCTTTTATATTATCTTTTTCATTCTCTTTTCTTTCTTGAGATTGACTTATTATAGCTTTTGCAATGGATTCAGCATCATTAAGACCACAATTATTAAGGTATAATGTATCTAAAATATCATAACTATAATTTTCAATTAGATCAACAAGTTTTGGTATTTCAGAATCTTTAATATTTAATGCATCCACATTCTTTAATGTAAATTCATCACTAATTTCATTTGATGTTGAAATTTTTGCATAGTTGTAATTTTTGAATCCTTCAACTACAACAAAATCTGGCTCATCAATTAGCTTTATCAAAAATAGAAGTCTCTCTAAAGTCAAATCTTTATCTATATTAAAAAAAGTTCGATTACCTATTCCAACCACTGTTTCAGAACCAGCTTCTTTATGTTTCCATGTATCAGTATTTTCCCGGTCCATTTCAAGCATATGATGAGAATGTTTAATGGTAGCAACTTTAAAACTCCTTTTTTTCAATTCTTTTATTATTTTAACAGTTAATGAAGTTTTACCAGTATTTTTCTTACCCACAACAGAAATTATTTTAATTTTAACACTCCCCAACACTATAAAACAATCAAAAATACTTTAAAAATTTATTTTAAAAATTTGCGTACAAATAATCATATATAAGCAAATATTGTAAATATTAATTCTATTATAAAAATTAATTCTAATAATTATACTAAATAATAAGTGAATATATTAAATAATAATAAAAATATTAATTATAAAGTAAAAATACTACTCATAAAGTTTTTTAATTATATTATAAATAGTTTGTATTTTCATCAATATTAAATTTATCATAATAACATTATATTAAAAAACAATAATACCATTAACAATACTACTACTAATATTAATAATATTAATACCACTAATAATATTAATCATACTAATAGCAATATCAATATTACTAATAATAATATTAATAAATAATATTATTTCAAATAATTAATATAATAAATATAATTAATAATTTTGAGTCTAGTTTTTAATATAATATTTAAAATTACTAAAAAAAAGAAGAAAAATAAAAAAGATATTGATAAACTCTAATGATGAAATATGGATTAATCAGATGAGCGATTCTTATTATATATTAAAGAGGGTACATAATTTCAATATCTTAAATTTATTTTCTTCTATAAAAGTTTTTAGTAAATAAAGGTTTTTAATAAATAAAATTTTTTAATAAATAAAGGATTTTAGTAAAATAAAAGCTTTAATAAAGATAGATAATAATATAAATTTTTCTCGCCATTAAATCTATAAATATTATCTATCAAATTCCTTTTAAATCGAGTTTACTAAAATTCCTTTAAATTTAATTTACTATCTTTAAGGTTTAGTCTCTTAGTCCTTTATCCTGATAATATGTTAATGGAGACACAACACCTTCATCTTCTACACCACGGTAGTAGTCGAAAATTTCTTGGATTTTTGCATTTACAGTGTCCCATACTTTAGCTACAGGAATTTCAGAAGGACAAACTTCCTCACATTGTCCACAATTAGTACATGAATCAACCATATGCACCATTCTTTCTAAATGAAACATTGGTGCAGCTGGAATTAAAGCTTTAGTAAGCCAATCAGGACCATTAGATTCTAATGAACATTCAGGACAATAACAAATTGGACAAGCTTCACGACATCCATAACATTTCATACATCGAGAGAATTCATCTTGGTATTCAGCGAAAACTTCTAAAATATCTCCTTTAATATCACTATAAGCAAATTCTTTAGACTTATTAGCTAAATTAACCATAGATTGATTAATTTTGCCCCTAATTTCTATACCTTTAGGATTAGCTTCTTCAATATTTACAACACCAGCAGAAATAGCTTTATCAAGAACATCTGCACCTTTATCAGAAAATACCTCTACAAAAGTTGCTTTTCCAGCTAGTGGACCAATAACTCCCCAATTACCTAAAGCCATGTCAGCCATTTGAGGAATGTTGACTTCACATCTTTGACAATTGGTTCTCCTACCTAATCCATCTTCTTCAAGTTCATCAATACTGAAAGACTTTTCATCATTTTCTGTTTCAATAATGAGTTTTCCTTTAGCTATTTCTTCTTTAACAACTTCATCAGGATCCATTTCATATACTTCTTCAATCATTTCACGGGTTTTAACTGGAGGCATAGTTCCTCCACAATTAACACCAACCATGATTAAATTATCTTCTATTATTCTTCCTTTTTTTATAAGTTCTCTTATAGTCATTGCATCACATGGTTTACATGTAACAGCAACTTTAATATCATTTACACCATCAAGATACTTTTCAACAACTTTCGCGATATTTAAAGTACCACAATGAAGAGAACCAGCAGATTTAGCTATATCTTTAGGATCATTAATTAAAATAGGTACAGCATCATAAAGATCAGCACCTTTTTCAACAGCCAAAACTGCATCAACAATACCATTTTCAAGCATATATTTCATCAATGTAGTTACAGCACCACCGTATTCACCTTTTTTAGCTAAATCATCATCAGCAGACCACATATAACACATATCATTAACTTTTACTGACATTTTAAATCACTTCCTTAATAACTTACCCTTAAAAACTTAAATTTACTCCATCTTTTCGACAACAGCTGCACATACTTTTAACTCTGCCATTTTAGATTTAGGGTCAAGTTCTTTAGAAGTAGTCAACATATTAGCTGCACATTCTGCAAAGTGCATAGGTATGTTAATTTCGCCTTCTTTTATATCATCAGTTACTCTTGCAGGAATTTCAATTTCTCCTCTTCTAGATTTAACCTTAACAAGTTCTCTATTCAATATACCAAGCTTTTTAGCATCATTGGTGTGAATTTCAACATAACCTGTTGGTAATTCATTATCAAGTGTCTTACACCTTCTTGTCATACTAGCATGATAATGGAAAAGAGTTCTTGTTGTAGTTAATATTAGAGGATAACTGTCATCTGGAAGTTCAGATGGACCTATATATTCTGCAGGCTCAAATACTCCCATTCCATCAGGATGAGCAAAAGTATTAACATGCATTAAACCAGTACCAGGATGATTTTCATCAGGGCATGGCCAATGTAACGCTTCTGGACGTTCTAAACGTTCTCTATTCATACCTTTATATTGAGGAGTAATTTCTCGCATTTCATCAAAAATTTCTTCTGCATTATTGTATGTGAATTGTTCTGAGTCAGCTCCCATCTTAACAGCTATCTCTTTCATGATCTCCCAATCAACTTTAGCTTCACCAGGTGGGTTAACAGCTTTTCGTACAAGTTGAACCCTTCTTTCACCATTAGTAAAGGTTCCTTCTTGTTCACCCCAGCCTGCAGCTGGAAGTACAACATCTGCATATTTACCAGTTTCAGACATGAAAATATCCTGAACAACTAAAAAGTCAAGATTTTCCATAGCTTCAATAACATGATTAGTATCTGGATCTGAAAGTACAGGATCTTCACCAGTTATATACATTGCTTTAATATCACCTGCAGCTGCCGCATGAATCATCTCAACAACAGTGAGTCCTGGAGCACAATCATTCAAAGTACAAGTCCAATTTTGCTCTACAAGACGTGTAGCATCTACATCAACAACTTTTTGATAACCTGGATAATCAGTTGGAAGTGCACCCATATCACAAGCACCTTGTACATTGTTTTGTCCTCTAAGTGGATTTACACCAGTACCATTTCTACCAATATTACCAGTAAGCATTGCTAAATTAGCTGTTGACATTACATTATCAGCACCATGCCTATGTTCAGTAATACCTAATGAATAGACAATAGCGGCCTTATCAGCTTTTGCATATAACATTGTAGCTTCTACAAGCTTTTCAACATTTACTTCAGCAATTTCAGCAGCTTTTTTAAGATCGTATTTACTTACAACTTCTTTCAATCTTTGATAGTTTTTAGTTCTGTCTTTGATGAACTCATCATCCTGTAAGCCTTCGTCTATAATGATCTTCATCATAGCATTTAATAATGCAACATCTCCACCAGATCTAAATTCCATATAAATATCTGCAAGTTTTGCAGTTGGAGTAAATCTTGGATCAGCAACAATGATTTTTGCACCATTTTTCTTAGCCCTTATGACTCTTCTACCAAAAAGTGGATGTGCTTCCATATTATTAGAACCAATTATAAAAACAACATCTGCTTCTTCAATACTTTTGAAATCATTAGTCATAGCACCAGAACCAAAAGTCCTAGCTAAACCTGCTACAGTAGGTCCATGACAAATACGAGCACAGTGATCAACATTGTGAGTTCCTATTACCTTACGCGCAAATTTTTGAGTAATATAAATATTTTCATTTGGTGATCTTGCACAAGCTAAAAATCCAATGTTGTCAGGATTTTCATCTTTAATTTCTCCTAATTTTTTTGCAACAAGATCAGTTGCTTCTTCCCAACTAGCTTCTTTAAATTCACCATTTGGTTGTTTTATAAGTGGTTTAGTCAATCTATCTTCTCTATGAATAAATTCATGAGAAAACATTCCTTTTGGACATAATTTTCCTTCATTTACTGGATGTCTTTTCCATGGTTCTACACCAACGACTTTTTCATCGACTACAACGAGATTAAGTCCACAACCAGTTCCACAATATGGACATATTGTAGGGACATATTTCATTTCAACCATTTAATACTCTCCTTAAATGACTTATATAATAATTCAATATACTAATTGTCTAATCATGACAAACTCAATATTAATCCTTAAATTCAATATCAAAAGACAATATTAACTATATTCAAATTATAAATCTAAGAATATGAGATTATATTTAGTATATTGCTCTTAATTAATATATTATTCTATTATTTTATTTAATATATCATAAATTTAAAATTTCATCAATTTAAAAAGAAAACTCTCGAGTATAGAGTAATATAAGCATTATTAGATAAAATACAAATGTAACATTAAATTTAAAATTAATAATATTAATTATTATTAAAAATCATATAAGTATTATAATAATATTAACTATCATTAATAATCATACAACTATTATAAAATATTGATATGGTATTAATATATTGATATGATATTAATTACTATTAGTAATACATATAAGCAGTATAATAATATTAATTATTATTAATAAAGATATATTAGTATCACCATAATATTATTAATATTAAAATTAGTATTACATATCAATACTAATCATACATAACACAATAATAATGATATAATAATAACATAACAATACTGATTTTACAACAGTACTGTTTAAATAGTGAATACTACTAATGGCACTTGTATTAATAAAGCTTTTTGAATAATTACACTAATCAAGGCTTGTTTAAAAAATTGAAAGCTAATAAATTGAATGATTATAAACTATAATAAATACAGATTTTAATTTTAGCAGTACTTATTGTTTATGTCTAATTACTATTATTAATCTTATCAATATCATCTAATCATCAATTTTATTAGCTAATTTTAAATTCCATTGATTTTTTTTACTTTCTATTTATATATTTTAACTGTGTATTTTGCTATGTACTTAGATCTTGTCCTCTCAAATACGTGTACCAGTACAAGAATCCAACAAATATAGCTCCACCGATAATATTACCTATGGTAACAGGTATTAAATTATTAACAAAACATTGATACCAAGTTACTTTACCTAGGAAAATTCCTACAGGTATAAAAAACATATTAGCAACACTGTGCTCAAACCCTAAAGCTACAAACGCCATAATAGGGAACCATATACCCATAACTTTTCCAATAATATCATCAGATGCAATAGCTAAGTATACTGCCAGACAAACAAGCCAGTTACAGCCAATAGACCTAAGAAATGCTTTATCCCAAGTTAAAGAAACAACAGATTTACCTGCTGACATAAACTCAGCGCCACCCAGCGCTTTAGTTTGAGCAATAGTAGCAGCATTACCCATGAAAGGTTCAACAGTTAGGATACCAGCTAAATATGCAAAAACATAAGCAACAAAAACAGCACCTATAAAATTGAAAATCCAACTAACAACCCAATTTTTACCCAGTCCTTTCAAACTTGCTTTACCAGATAAAACACCAACAGCCATATACATGTTATTCCCAGTGAAAAGTTCTGATCCAGCTATAACAACTAGCATCAAACCAACTGGAAACACAGCACCGAAAAATAGTTTCACGAGTCCTGGCGGGAACCCAGCAGCAGCCATACCACCAGTAGCAACCTCAGCCAAAAGACCTCCAAATGCGATATATGCACCAGCAAGGAAACTTAAAATAAGAACATTTCCTAATGGTGCTTTCTCTTTAAGCTCTGCGATACCAGCAATAGCCTTAGCTGTATCAGCAGGACTCTTAAAAGACGAACCCATAATCTCAACCTCTTTATATTGTGTTTAGATCATATTAATACATATAGCATGCATTAATACGCAATCTATTTTTATACTTAATCATATGTCAATTAAGTAACTATTGTAATACAATAGTAATACAATTTTTATATTTTTTAATATATTATTTAATATATTTAAAAAATTTAATAATACTCTGATGTTACAAAATTTTAAAAACTTATCATAGTATTATTAACGTATCATTTGTGGTATAGTATAAAAATAATTATCTTTTGGAATCAAAAGAAAAAACTTATATATAGCATAATACAAAAATAATAACCTCCTAAGAGAAAATGATTAAATAATCAAAAAATTATTATTTACATCTATTAAACACATTAAAAAGTTAAATATCAACTATTATTTTTACTTAAATGAATATAACTATTTTTAAAGAAGATTCAATACAAACAAGGATAATTAACAGTTTTAAAATTTTGAAATTGTTTGAATATTTATTTTCATATATACGAACATTTTAGAAGTTATCTTTGTTATATATATTATTTACTTGTAAATTACTAATTATCAATTTTAATATAATAACAGATTATTATAAACCATTAACTATAACATATAACAGTAATAAAATATAGAAATAAGTATTATTTATATAATAAAATAATAATAAATTATAATAATATAATAATAAAGATATTGTTTACATTAAAAAAGGATAAGAATAAAAATAAAATAAAAACAATTTAAGAATAATCTAAAAAAATAATAAAAAAGATAATAAAAAATAACATAAAAATAATGCAAAAAAATATAAAAAATATAAAACGATTAAAATAATAAAAAACAATGAAAATAATATAAAAATAAAATATTAATAATAAGATATTAATGATAAGACCTTAATGGTAAGATATTGACAGTAATATATTAAAAATAAAACTAATCTTTTCCAATTATTTGTTCTTGAATCTTTTTATTAATTTTATCCCTAGCTTGACCCCTAATTTGAGCATCTATTTCAGCTTCAATTTTTTCATTAATTTTTCCTTTAATCTGTTCTTGAACTTGTTTTTCAACTTCAGCTTCTACTTTACCTTTAATCTGATCTTGGATTTCAGCTTGGATTTCAGCTTTAATCTTTCCTTTAATTTGTTCTTGAATTTCTTTATCAATGCTACCCATACAATCACCTATTAGTAATAAAATAATATTAACTATCAGTATAATTTTCATAATATATATATTTTATTAAATAATAATTTATTAATAATAATAGATTTTATTCATTGAATACTGATTTATTTTAGTAAATATTAAATACAAAATGAAAATATTCAATTTAAGATAAAAAAAATTCAGTTAAAAATATAAAAAATATAGAATATTATAGAAAATATAAAAATATAGGAAATATAGAAATCATAGAATATATGGAAAATATAAAAGAAAATAAGAATAAAAAAGAAATAAAAACTAAATTAATCAATAAATAAACTAACTACTCAAAGATGAATATAAACAAAGATGATTATAAAATTCTATAATATGAACCTTCAGCACATGATTTACAAAGAGATTTTCCACCAATAATAATCTGTTTTCCATCCATTACTTTTTCATTGCATGAAACACAAAAAACTTTATCTCTAGGGCTTCCTGGTAACTCATTCTCATTTAAAATAATTTCAACAGGTTGTAAACTAAATAGTTCATCACTAGGAGTTTTTTTGAACCTTTCAATCATTTCTTCAGTAGTTTCATCTCTTTTTTCTTTAGAATTTGCATCAAGATCAGTAACTCTAAAAGATTCCCCAGTGGAAATCTTATAAAAAGAAGCTGCAAATTTACCATAATTCATTTGTTTTAAAGACCTTTTACCCATGGAACATCCAGTTACAGCTTGAACAGCATCAGACATACACCTATCAATCTCCAAAAAAACAATCAAATCTTTATTTTTTTGATTTAGTTCCATTCCTAATTTTCCAAGTGCATAAATAGCTAATTTTGTACCTATTACAATTCCGCCACAAATATCTCCATGAAATTTACCTGCTTTTTCCAATTGTTCTTCAAAAATTTCTTTATTATCAATGATATTCATATTAACACCAAACTATAATTATTTTAAAAATTTACTATTTAAAAACTTAGTATATTACTCTTTAAAAAAATCAAAATCAAAGAAAGAATTACTTTTAATAGGAACACAAATTTTTCTATTATTGGAAAGTTCTAATAGTTCTAAATCAATATTATAAAGAAATTTAAGAGTTTCCTCTGTTATAACATTTTCAGGAGTTCCAAAATCAATTAAATGTTTATTTTTCATTATAGCTACTTTATTAGAAGATATAAATGCATGATCTGGAAAATGAGAAGACATTAAAATGGTCAAACCTTTTTTTGAAAGATTATCAATAATTTCTAAAAATCTAACTTGATTTCCAAAATCTAAATGAGAGGTAGGTTCATCTAAAATAAGTAAATCAGGTTCTTGAGCCAAAACTCTAGCTAAAAAAACCAACTGTTTTTCCCCACCACTTAAATTAGTATATTCCCTATCAGCCATATGTAATATATTAAGGTTTTTTAAAACATTTTCAGCTATTTTAATATCTTTTTCTCCTGGAGACTCAGTTAATCCAAGATAAGGAGATCTACCCATTAAAATTACATCAAGAACTGAAAATGGAAAAGTCGGAATATGTCCTTGAGGTATATATCCAATAACTTTTGCTATATCTGTAAAACTAAGTGATTTTAATGGATTTCCTTTTAAAATCACTTCACCTGATTTAAGATTATTTAAACCATTTAAAGATTTTAATAAAGTAGTTTTTCCAGTTCCATTGGGTCCTAAAACACATAAAACATCTCCTTTAGATATACTAAAGCTTATATCCTCAAAAACATTATTTTCATTATCATAAGAAAATGAAGCATTTTTAATTTCAAGTATTTTATCCATAAAGATCACTTTTAATAAAAAAAATTTCAATAAATTTTCTATATTCATAAGCTAATGCCATTCTGAATAACCTTTTCTAAGTAAATATAAGAATATTGGAACTCCAATAATTGCAGTTAAAATTCCAATTGGTATTTCAATAGATATAACTGTTCTCGAAATTGTATCTATAAGTAAAAGAAAGCTAGCACCAATACTTAAACTAGCTGGAAGCAGTACTTTATGATTAGGGCCAACTACCATACGGGATATATGAGGTATTAAAAGACCAACCCAACCAATTATCCCACTAATAGAAACTGCCGCAGCTGTTACTAATGTAGCAGCGATAATTATAATAAATCTTAGTCTTCCAGGATTTACACCAAGAGATTGAGCTTCTTCATCTCCCATAGCTAAAATATTTAGTCTCCATCTTAACATTAGAAGTATTGTTGCCCCAATAACAATAGGAACTATAATAACATATAATCTATCTATATTTACATCTGCTAAACTTCCCATCAGCCAATAAACAATTTGAGGAAGTTTATCAGTCGGGTCTGCTATAAATTTGGCTCCTGAAATTAATGCATTGAAAAAAGCAGATATTGCAACACCACATAAAACTAATACAAGTATTCCTCCAGATTTATAACTTTTAGAAATTAAATATGTTATTGAAACTGAAATAAGTCCAAAAATAAAGGCAAAAACTTGAATCATCCAATTCCCTGCAGCTAATAAAATTGCAATACATGCCCCAAAACCAGAACCTGCAGACACACCAAGTATATCTGGAGATACTAAGGGGTTTTTAAAAATTCCTTGAAAAGCTGCTCCAGCTATAGCAAGTGATGCTCCAACTAACATAGCAGCTACAATCCTAGGCAACCGAATATTAAATACTATGGATGTTATAGATGGTGAAACTGCTAAATTTGGATTTATTACACTTAATAATGTTAATACTACATCATTTGGAAAAATTGGAAATCTTCCTACAAAAAAGGAAAGAAAAAATAAGAAAATTGGTAAAAATACTAAAATAGCCAATGCAAAATATTTATTAGGAACATTTTTATTAATAACATGTTTATTAGGAACGTTCATTATATCTTAGCCAATTATTCTGTTTTTTAAACTCTGTTGAATTTTTTGGTTATTTGAAAGTTTAATTTGAAATTTTTATTTTTATTTTCAGTGTTACTTTTATAGTTACAATTAATACTAATATTAATGCTATTTTTAAATTAATACTACTTTTAATATTATATTTAGTACTAATGTTAATACTACATTTAATGTTGTTATTTAAAAATCAAAGTAGATTTGTCTATTTTATCATGAAATCCAAGAGATTCTTCGATATTACATAGTCTTACTATAGATATGTATTCTTACTTTTAAATAATATAATATTTTTTTAAATAGCAGTAATATATATGATTTTTAAAAAATTTAGAGAATATTTACTATATTCAATATAACTACACAAAATATAGCATTTTTATATGCTGATAGAGGATCAGATTATATAAAATAATATATCTATTTTTAGTTCAAAATAATTATTTTTAAATTATTAAAACTATTTTTAAATTAATTTAAATTACTTTAGATTAATTTAGGCTAATTTAGGCTAATTTAGATTAATTTAATATTAAATTGATTATTTTAGATTCATTTGATTATTTTTAGATGAGTTAATTATTTTTAGATTAATAGGAAAGTTAGTATCTCTTATTCCGATATGAATAAAAATACATATCAAAATAATGTATAAACTTCTTTCTATATAAACCTAACCAAATAGCACGTTTAATGATAAATATATCTTATAAAAAAAATAAATAATTATAATAATTAATAAATATTAAATTATAATAATTAATTCATAATAATTGACAAAAAATTATTAAGGCTATTATTAGAATATGTTAGTAATTTTAGTAAAATATCAAAAATAAGAAAAAGTGATACTTTGAAGTTAACAAGAAATATTAATGCTATTAGTTATAAAAATGGAGAAAAAATTCAAAAGTCTGAAGAAATAGTATATGATGAAACAACTAACCTGAAGATTAATAATAAGCATACATATAATTTTTCAAGTATAAACAATTCCCTTGAAGATTTTGCAACAGGGTATATGATAGGAGAAGGAATTATAGAAAACTTAGAAGAAATAAAAAAGATAAATATTAATGGAATGAATATAAATGTTGAAATAGACAATTATAATGAAAAAAAAGAATTAGTTCTTCCATCAGATAGTGCTGGTGGTTGGAGATCAAAAATTAATGCTATATCTCCAATAAAATCTGATTTGAAAGTTGAAAAAGATGAATTACTTTTAAATATAGAAAAACTTAGAAAAAATGCTGAAATATGGCAAAAAACTGGTGGAACTCATGTAGCAGCATTTGTAAATAATGATAAAAATCAATTTATTGTTAGAGAAGATGTCAGTCGCCATGTAGCTGTGGATAAAGTAATAGGTGCTGCAACAAGAAAAAAACTTGATTTTTCTAATTCTTACATAATATACAGTGGAAGAATGCCTGCAGATATGGTTATAAAAATTGTTAGATCAGGAATACCTCTACTTGCATCAAATGCTTCACCATCCTTTTCAGGATATAGTGTCGCAGAAAAAGGAAATGTTACATTAGTTGGATTTATAAGAAAAGATAGATTTAATGTTTATACACATTGGGATAGAGTAATCTTCTAAAAATCATTTGAAAAAAAAAGAAATTTCAAATTAAAAATCTTAAAATAATTAAAAATCTTAAAACTATTAGAATTATTAAAGGTTATTAAAATTATTAAAGCTATTAGAATTATTGGAACTATTAGAATTAATAAGGCTATTAAAAATATTAGAACTATTAAACCCTATTAAGATTATTAAAAATATTAAAAATATTAAAATTATTAAAATTATTAAAAGTTAGAGTTATTAAAAATATTATTTTCATTTTAAAAATTCTAAAAAAGATATTAAAAAAGGAGATGTTAAAATTAGTTTACCAAAACAATATACCAGTATAAGAGAAAGATTTGAAGAATATGGTAATGCATTGGAAGAGCTTGGAAAAGCTAGTAGAGAAGGACCGATTGATGAAAAAACCCTTCATTTAATACAGTTAGCTGCAAGTGCCTCTATTAGAGCAGAGGGAGCTGTTCATAGCCATACAAGACGTGCCTTAGAAGCAGGTGCAACAAATGATGAAATTTATAATACTTTAATATCAATTACAAGCACTATAGGCTTTCCAACAGTAGCAGCAGCTATTTCATGGGCAGAAGACATAATCCTAGACGATGGGTAAAAAATTATAAAAACAAAAATATTAGATAAAAATATAAAAGTAAATGAAAATATGAGAAAACAAAAAAAAATATTTAAAAAAATATAGGCTTTGTAGAAATCCTTTTTT